>Ga0155670_123_pt1 | contig 26654 bp, 25 predicted proteins | sample RifCSPlowO2_01_FD_107327 | JGI IMG/M metagenome (GOLD analysis project Ga0155670, IMG submission 107327) | Candidatus Tagabacteria bacterium RIFCSPLOWO2_01_FULL_39_11
AGCCGTGCCGTTGATATTCACATTTCCATAAAGAAAGGAAGTGCTGGTAACCGCCAAAGTGCTGGAGGCATTTAATTGGCCGGATGCGGTAAGTTGAGCGACGCTGGAAGAAGCATTGGAAATAAATCCGCCGGTCAGAGTGGAAAGGCTGTTGACTATTAAGGTTGAAGAAGCGCTAAGAGGGCCATTAACATGCAGCTGGGCATTGGCAGTGGAAGAAGAAGTAGTGATAAACCCAGCTAAGGTAGACAGGCTGCTGACGGTTAAGGTGCCTTGAGTGGCAAAAGCTCCGGTAGAGGCAGTCGTGGTAGCCGTGCCGTTGATATTCACATTTCCATAAAGAAAGGAAGTGCTGGTAACCGCCAAAGTGCTGGAGGCATTTAATTGGCCGGATGCGGTAAGTTGAGCGACGCTGGAAGAAGCATTGGAAATAAATCCGCCGGTCAGAGTGGAAAGGCTGTTGACTATTAAGGTTGAAGAAGCGCTAAGAGGGCCATTAACATGCAGCTGGGCATTGGCAGTGGAAGAAGAAGTAGTGATAAACCCAGCTAAGGTAGACAGGCTGCTGACGGTTAAGGTGCCTTGAGTGGCAAAAGCTCCGGTAGAGGCAGTCGTGGTAGCCGTGCCGTTGATATTCACATTTCCATAAAGAAAGGAAGTGCTGGTAACCGCCAAAGTGCTGGAGGCATTTAATTGGCCGGATGCGGTAAGTGTAGTTACACTCGAAGAGGCGTTGGAAATAAATCCGCCGGTCAGAGTGGAAAGACCGTTAGCTAATAAGGTAGAGGAGGCATTGAGTGGGCCGGATACTGACAGATGGGAATTTACAGTTGAAGAAGCTTTGGACAGAAAACCGCCGGTCATAGAGACTAAGCCGGTAAGGGTGGAGGTGTCAGTGACAGTCAGGGTGCCGCCCGTGCTTAAATTTGTACCAATAGTGGTAGCGGCAGTGGCCACCAACCAAACGACCAACGTGGAAAGAACAACAGCAGTAATTACAGCAAAATATTGCTGTTTTCTGCTTAACGCATAACTTTTATTCATAATCCTTTATTTTGAGAACCTAACCCTTTATTAAGATAGGTTCTAAAATTATACTTATTTTTACGACCTAATTTTTAATTTTATTTGTAATGAAATTAATTATAAAATATTTGGAATTTGAGACAAGGGGGGGGCTGTGGATAACTTTCTTCGCTCGCTATAACTCTTTTACTTTTGCTTTTTAATTTCTTTAATAAGTTTTTCTCCTTCTTCTTTAAATTCCGGGAAGTCCTTTATCGCTTGTTCCAGTGTTTCTCTGGCGGCGATTTTTTCTTTAGCCAAAAGATAGGCCCCGCTTAAGCTTTTCCGATATTCAAGATTTCGCGGCTCTAATTTAACGAAAGCTTTCCAAACGCCGGCTAAACGTTTATAATTTTGAACCTGTGAGTAAACTTGCACCAAAATCTGATCGGCAACATCTATAGTGCCAAATCCTTCCAGCAATAATTTTTCAGCTTCCGCTTGCTGATTATTTAATATGTAGGCGGCGGCTAAATTAATTCGTCCGTTATTAAATTCCGAATCAAGCTCAAAAGATTTTTCCAGCACCAAAACGGCATTTTGGTAATCACCCTTTTGAAAATAAACATCAGCGATTTCAAAATAAATCTGCTGTTTTTGAGGAGATAAATCCGAAGCTTTTTTAAAAACTTCTAAAGCTAAGTCTGAAAGGCCGACCTTATTGTAAATAGTTCCCAGAAAAAGATGGGGGCGGGGGTCTAAAGCATTTTCGATAACGCTTTTCTGGGCTTCTTCAATCGCCTTACGGAGCATTTTGTCCCGAAAATCCGGGGCGAGTTCCGGAAGGCCGCCGGTGCCAATGGTAAATCTTATCAATTGTTCTCTGATTTCTTGATTGCCTAAAGTATTGTAAGATAAAGCTTTGTTAAATTTTTCAAAAGCCAGCGGAATATTCTGACCTTGATCCGCTAAAGCACCTAAAAGATTCAAATTTGCCTGCAGGGGCTTAATATTAATAAAATAGATTGCTAAAACCAGCGGCACAGCCAAAAGGCCGGCCGCTATCGGCCAATCGCCCCCTCTGCCTCCGCCAGCCGGCGAACTGGCGCCGGGAACCGCGGCAACGGAAGAAATACTATTAATATAGGCAAGCACGGCAAAAAAACCGATGTAAGTAGCAATCTGGTCAAACACAAAAAAGTTCTGCGCCAAATAAACCAATAAAAGCGTGGTAAATAAAAGCGTATTTTCCAATGAAAGGCTGCTTTTACGGTAATGGCTCCAAAGCAAATAAATTGCAGCCGCAAAAATACTGAAATAAGACAAGGCGCCTAAAATTCCGGCGTTAATCAGCCAATCAAAGACAATATTATGAGAGCGGTCAAACCACGGCTCCTGGCGCCAAAGCTCGGCTTTAAAATACTTAGAAAAAACCGCGCCATAATTATCCGGGCCCCAGCCTAAAATAGGACGCTCCTTAAACCCCTCCCAACCCATTCCCCAAATCGTAAATCGAGACCGGATAGTTCGTTCGCTTAAAGAAAAAGAGGTGAGTCTGGCGAGAGTGGGGTTATTTTTTACAAACGGCTGGTCCTTGGCCAGGAAAATTCCAAGAGGAATTATAAGAGTAATCAGAAGCCAGGCAAGAATAATTTCTTTTTTCACCAATTCCGCATGATTTTCAGCCTTTTTAAAAATTAAATATAAGATGCCGAAAACAAAAACGCCGATAATCAGCCCTAAAACCGCGCCGCGAGTGCCGGTAAAATAAATAGTTACCAATGCCCAAACCGCCATCAAGCCATAAAAATATTTCTGCCATTTTCTAGCCGCTTCCAGCCAAAGAAACAGGCAAAATCCTAAAATAAACGTTAAATAGGCGGCTAAATAAGTCGGGTTGCCGATAGTGCCGTCTACCCGATAAGAGCCGCCCTGAAGGGCAGGCAAAAATTCCATCCGCTGAAGAAACGCGTAAATATTTTCATAAATGCTGGAAACAACAAAAAGAGTGAAGAAAATTTTCCAGTCGGATTTCCGGAAAACATGGGTTAAAACCAGAAAATAAGCAAAAAGATGCAAATAAGCAACCAGTCCCTCCATCCGCTCGTAATTAGACCAAAAACTTTTTGCCGGATTAACCCCGAAAATAGTCGCTAAAGCCGCCACGGCAATAAAAATAGCAATGGCGGTCAAGAGCAAGCTTTTCTTCGGCCGATACTCTTTATAGTAAATCGCCAAAAATACCCAGGCCGCAAAAACAACTTCTACGATTATCCGAAAAATAAAAGCTTTCCCGGTAATATAAGGGAAAAATAATACTTTAGAAACATAAAGCGGTATAAAGGGAACAATAAAAAGTCCGCCTTTTATAATCCACAAAAACGCTGATGGCATTATTCAATAATAGCTCCCATCAATTACTTGTCAAATGAAAATTGGGCTATATAATACAATATATGAAAAAAGAAATTGTTATTTTCGGCAATGGCTGGCTGGGGAATAAATATAAAGATTATTTTGGGGGAAAAGCTGAAATTACCTCAACGGACATCAGCGACGCAAGAGCAGTAGAAAAAATTTTGGATTCCTTAAACCCCCAAAAAGTCATTAATGCCGCCGGCAAAACCGGACGCCCCAATGTAGATTGGTGCGAGGATCATAAACTAGAAACCGTTAATAGTAATATTACCGGACCATTAGTATTACTGAAGGCCTGCCTGGATAGAAATATTTTTCTAATCCACCTTTCCAGCGGCTGCCTTTTTAACGGCAAAAAGCGGGGCGGCTTTACCGAAGAAGACTCGCCGAAACCGCCTAATTTTTATGCCCGGACTAAGGCTGCGGCGGATAATATCTTAAAAAATTTTCCTGTTTTGATCTTGCGCTTGCGGATGCCGATTGACAATCAACCCAATCCCCGAAACTTAATTACCAAATTAGCTAAATACCCGAAAATCATTGACGTGGAAAATTCCGTCACTATTGTTAAAGATTTAATCTGGGCCACCGATCAATTGATTAAAAAAAGAAAAACCGGGATTTATAACGTCACCAATCCCGGCCCGGTAAAACACCGGGATATTTTAAAATGGTATAAAAAATTGGTTGACCCCCATCACCAATACCAAATGATACCGTTAAAAGACTTAACCAAATTAGGGTTAGCCAAAACTGGCCGTTCCAACTGCATTTTAAATACTAAAAAACTAGAGAGGGCGGGAATAAAAATGACTCCAGCCAAAACCGCTATTATTAAGGCCTTCAAAATATACAAAGCTAATCTTTAATTATTTTTAACAGCTAGAAAAACTATTTTTTTCATCCTTTTATGCAAAAACGGCAGGAAAAATGCCGCCAGCCGATCCAACTTATGCTTCCAGCCGTAAAATCTAAGCGCATCCGCTCCGCGATAATTAATAATTTTAAACCTGTTTTTCTCTAAAAGCTGTCTCATCTCTTGGAAATCAAAAAAGCGGTCTTCTACCGGCTGAATATTTTTCCGCGCTTTGATATAACGATTAAATAAAATCCAATTTTTATTCGGGACGGTGACAATAAACTTTCCGCTAGGACGCAACACGCGCCCTACTTCTTCCAAAGCTTTATCGAAATCTAAAAGATACGGGAAGACATCCACCATTACCACAAAATCAAACGAGTTATCGGGAAAAGGCATTTGTTCAATATCGGCTTTTGAAATCTTGGCCTCCGGCACTAAAATTTTTGCCATTGCTATCAGCCGCTCGGATAAATCAATGCCAGTCAAACTTTTAATCTGCCCGCCGCCTCGTTTTTGAATATTTTTTAACACTACTCCCTGCCCCACTCCAGCCTCTAAAATATCGCCAAAAAATTTCGGCTCAATATCCAAAACCTCATTATAAAATTCCTCCGGCAATCGCATTTTCTCGGCAATAGCATCATACCCTTCTTCAATATCTTTTTTAGTAACTATGGAACGGTCAATTGGCATTGGAAAGGTCTATTATTAATTTCTCAAAAGTTTTCTCATAATTTTCCATTGTATACGGCTTAACCATTTCCGCGCCGGTCTTCCCCATTTTCTCCCTCGCCGCGCCATCGCGAAGCAGCACTAAAATTTTATCCGCCAATTCCGCTGAATTTGCCGGCGGCACCGCAAAGCCAGTTTCCTGATTCTTTACGAAAATCGGGATGTCCCCGATCGCAGTTGAAACTACCGGCTTTCCAAAACTCAACGCTTCCATAATGGCAAAAGGCATATCAGTTCTCGTAGACGGATCAACAAAAATATCCGCGACCGGCAAAATATTTTCAATGTCCGATTTGCCAAGAAATAATCCGGGGAATAAAACCCGATCTTCCAACTTAAGACTTAAGACTTGAGACTTGAGACTTCCCTCCAGCGGCCCCCAACCGACTATCAAAAAATAAACATTTGGAAATTTATCTAAAACCAGATTGGCGGCTTCAATTAAATATTTATGCCCCTTTTCCGGAACCAAACGGCTAATCGTCAAAATAATTTTAGCGTCTTTCGGCAATCCCAAATCCCTGCGGATCAAACCCGGGTCTTTGCCCTTGGCTTTATCCACGAAAGAAGGCGCGTACATGGTTAGAAATTTTTCCAAGGGAATTTTTTCCTGCTTGGCGGTAAAAAATTTAGCCGCATCCGAATCGGTAATTATCTTATCAGTCCATTTGGACAAAAGCCAATCCATCCAAATCTGCCAGCGATGCTTATCTTCATAAATATTATGCTCATGAATAATTATTACCGGCACTCCGGTAAAAATCGCGGCAATCCGGACAATCAAATTAGCGGAAAAAAGCGCGGTAATCACAGCGTCAAATTTTTCTTTCCTAAAAAAACGGAATAATTTCATCCAAGAGATTAAATCAAATAAAGACCGGAAATCCAGCTTTTTCCACTGATGTCCGGCCAAAACAACCTTTTCTTCAAAAGTGGCGCTTTTTTTCTCCGGAAACAGGGTCAAAAGATAGGGGTCAAGCTTTTCCTTGTCAACAACCGGCAATTGATTGACCAGCAATTTTTCCGCTCCGCCGACGCTCAAGCGGCCGATGGCAAAAAGTATTTTCTTACGCATAAAGATTTCCCGTTCTGCCAGTAATAGTAAAGTTATCATCTATATCCTGGAGAGCGGTTTTCCTACTATTATATATGCCGGAATAGCCAAGCGCCATTAAAATCTGCTGTTCTTTCAATATTTCTTTGACCGTTATGGAGGTTGGTTTTTTATTATTAATAAATTCCCGCAATTCCGATATCGCCGTAATTGTTCCACTTAATCCCTTTTTGATTTTAATATTTCTGATTTTTCCGTTATTATCTTTGAGCTGCAAACTTTTACCGTCAGACATTATCCAGACCTCTCCCCTTTCGCAAATAAGCCCGGTGTTCCTGCCGTCCCTGCCGGTTATCATTCCGGAAACTCCGTTTTTAAATTTTACCAATCCAAAATCCAAAACCGGGTCCAAATCAATTTTTTTGTTATTAACATCTTTTTTATCAAATTTAAAAGATGATTGCGCGTAGGCAACCTCTGAATTGCCGGCAAAATAATTTATTAAATCTATTGAATGCGGGTGAGTCCACATTAAAAATGATTTTCCGAATTCAAGAATTATCTTATTTAATTTTCCCAAACGCCCGGATTGGATTAATTGCTTTGCCTGCCGGCAAACCGGCGAATAGCGCCTGGTAGTCCCGTAAGAAACCGCCACCCGATTTTTCTGCAGTGCCCTGACTGCTTTTTTCGCATCCGCTAAATTAATTGCTAACGGTTTTTCAATATGCATTCCTTTAATCCCATGATTGGCCGCGTAGATAATTATATCCGGCCGTCCGGCGGTTCTGGTGGCAATAGTAATAAGATCCGGAGATTGCTCGGCAATCATTTTTTTAAAATCAGCATAGATATTCTTAACTTTATGCAATTTGCCCGCTTTTTTTGCCAATTCCAAATTAAGGTCGCAAACAGCGGTTAATTCCACTCCCGGAGTTGCGCGGATCGCCGCGCAATGGTTCACGGGAAATTCGCTGGCCGGTGAAATTTCTCCCGGAACTCTTTTAGTGAAAGCTCCGATGCGGCCGCAGCCGATTACCGCCGCTTTAATGCTTTTTCGTTTTCCCATATGATGATTTCCGCCAATCTAATAAATAAGTAACCTCTTTCCCGTTTCTGGATAATAGCTTCTGATAGGCGCGCGTTATTTGATCAGCCGGATAGATTCCCGATGTTAAATAACTCGGATTTAATTTCTTTTTGGAAATATCCTTGAGGATTTTGCGGCAATTTTTTTGCAAAGTCTTAAGCTCCGGTTCGCGTTGGCCGGGATTATTTCCTAAGTCCGCGGAAATAATATTAATTTTTCCAGCATAAAAATATCGCGGGTCTAAAGGATTAAATTTAGGAGCCCCTTCAGTTCTGCCCGGAAAACTAAGAACCGAGATAATGCCGTTTTTGCGCGGAAGCTGCAGGGCAAGTTTCCAATCCGACCAGCCGTTTGATGTAGTCACGACAATATCGGCTCCTTTCCCGTTAAAAGATTTTTTAACCTCTTGCACGATATCTTTGTCGGTTTTTAATAGGGCGTTGTGGGCGCCTATTTTTTTTGCGATTCGTAATTTTGCTTGGCTCGCTGATAATGCCACGATGCGGGCATTAGCCAATTTAGCTTGCGCAACCGCAGCCAGCCCGAGCGCGCCAAGCCCGATAACCGCGACCCTGGAACCCTTTTTAATTTCCCCGTTAGTCAGCGCGACCCGGCCCAGATTATAAAGATAAGCAAGCGCCGCCTGTTCCGGAACAACCGAATTTGGAACGGGCGCTAAAATTTCAGAAGCTGGCATTTTAAAGACACTGCGATGCGATTGGTCGGTCAATATCAAATCTCCAGGTTTAAAATTCGCAACTTTTTTTCCGACATATAAAATTTTAGCCACATTGCAATAGCCGAGCAAGCGCGGATATATTTTACCCGAATGGAGCGGCGGATCGCCTTTATACGCCGCCACTTCGGTCCCCGGAGAAATAGCGGTTATTACAGTTTGGGCAATAATTTCTGAAAATTTTAATTTATCGCTATCTATAGCAACGGGATGGAAAAATATTTTTTTTGGTTTTTTAAGTTCTACGAATAAGCCGGGTAGTTTCATATCTAAAGTCTTGGCCATTTTTCGAATTTCTCAAAAGATTGGACAGACTCCCTGCCGTTTATCATCTCTTGTCCATAACATAAGCGTATATTTTTTTCTTTATCGGCTTTGTTAATTTCTACTAATTTGTCAGCTACAAAAGGGCGAATGCCCAATTCAGTCGTTCCCGGCACCCCAAACATCCAGACTTCCTTAGGAGCGATAGTTCTGTATGGCCTGCAAGCGACCATGGCAGCTTCGGAGACTAATCTATGGTCTTTATTCAAATCGCCGATAAAATTCGTATAAACGATATCCGGCTTATGTTTTGCCACCGCTTTTTCAGCGATACTTATAAGTTTTTTAATCGGAAGAGCATCTAACTCCTGATCAGCTAAATTCTCATTCGCATATTCAGCGTTAAATAAATTAGCCAATTTTTCCATGCCCCCAAGCTGTTTTTCGTCCCTGCCTCCGGTAAACCATTGAAAATTTATCTCATCGCCTACTTCCAGATGCTTGAACAAAACGCCCAGACAGCCGAACGCCTCATCGTCAGGATGGGCAGAAATAACCAAAACACTTTTTTTATTTTTTTCCATTATTTTTTAAATCTTCTTTTGTAATATTGTCTTGGAAAATTATCTTCCGGCTATTCAGACCCTCATTCAACAGCAAATCCCAGAGGCTCATATATGGAACAAAATCCCCCCAAAGTTGGTTATAGGCCGGGTGCTTATAATCTTGAAAATATAACCCGATGTTATTCCGCTTAAACCTGTCGGCATCAATATAATCCCGGCCCAATCCGCCGGAAACATAAAGATTGCTTTTCAATCCCTTGCAAATATCCAATACCAGATCATTTTTTTTGCTTTCATATTTTGACAAATCCGAAGCTTTGACTATTTTTGTATCTATCCCCAGCGCCGCGTTAAACATCAAAAGCTGTTCGTAGCATAAATCAGAAATATATTTAAAATCTTTTTTATAAAAACTATCAATAAGCTGGGAAAATTCGTTCCAATATTTCGCTTTTTTATAATTCAGCTCCAGGGCTTTTTGGTGTTTTTTTCTCCAGGATTGGTCCGCGATTTCTATATCTTTAATCGGCTTGTCAAAATGGTCTTTTAATTTTACCGGCACCGTAAGCCAAACCGGGCCATTGGCGGTTTTAATTTTATTCCTATTTATAAAACTATTTTTCTCAAACTGCGTGGTGTCAAAAAATACGAAAGTGTCCGACAGCCCGATTTTATGGAAATACCCGAGCCAGGGAGAATAGGCCGGCTGATGAATTGATAAAATCATAGGGATTTCCTGGCATACCAGGAAGTAGAAATGCGACAGTATTTATTCCTGTCGAATTTATTGGATTTAATTATATGTTAACGCCATGAAATGTTATCTGACTGGTTTTTGGTCCGACTTACGTCGGACCCAGTCGCATTTTCACTTCCTGGCTAAAATTATAAATTCGTCATATTCCATAAATCTGCCCTTTACCTTCTTTAAGGAATGGCGCGCGATGTTTTCTATTCTGAATTTTTTAAATAATTCATTAATTTCACCAAGGCTAAAAAAATGCGCTAAGCCGGCCTGATAAAAGCTGCCTTCGCTAAAATTATTATAAGTATTTTTTTCTATTTTTTTGCCATACTTTTTTTCGGGATGATATAAGTTATATACGAAGCTTATAAATAATCCGCCGGGCTTAAGCGATCTAAACACCTCATCTAACATAACCGCGATATCTTTCAAACGGTTCGCGTAAATACTTTCCCGGTCAATAATAATGTCAAAAAAATTATCCGGATAGGGCAAATTAAGGAAATCTCCTTGCAAAAAATCACCTCTTAAATGCCATTTTGAAAATCTTTCCCTACAAGCTCTGACAGCGGAATCTGACCCGTCTAGGCCAAAAACTTTAAAGCCGCTCTCGGCTAAAAATTTGGCGTTATTGCCTCCTCCGCAACCCAGATCTAAAACTTTTAGCTTAGATCTTTTTCCCCGCAGGATGGAAAAATATTTTCTCGCGACAACGCTTACTAAAATATCATAAGGATATAAATTCAGCTGCCGGCCTTTTGAATACACTTTCTTTTCCCAAACCTGTTGGTTAGATTTTTTTCTCATATTTAAAATATTTATGCAAAACAGCCTTGATATATCCTATCTGTTTCTTTGATAAGCCCGGGTAAATCGGCAAAGACAAGGTTGTTTTGGCTATTTCTTCGCTTACCGGATAATTTTTGGGAGGCAACCCTAAATAATTATGCAATAATTCATGCCTCGCTATCGGAACAATAGTTTTAATTTTATTTTTTAAAAAATAATTTTGCAGCCGGCGGGGATTGGTTATTTTTAATAAAAAACGATAAAAATTTGGTTTTGCTGAATTACTTTTTTTAGGAAATCTGACATCATTAATACTTTTTGAATATTCGGCCGCAATTTGATTTCTTTTTCTTAAAAAACCTGGAAGTTTTTTGAGTTGCGCCCTGCCTATGGCGGCTTGCAAATCAGACATCTGGAAATTAAATCTCGGCTTATACCCCTTGCGGCAATCAAACTCCCGATAATCTTTAATTTTCGCTATTAAATTTTTATTCTTGGAAAATACCATCCCTCCATACCCGGTAGTCATCATTTTGGACGCGTAAAAAGAAAAAATTGCGATATCACCGAAGGTTCCTGCATATTTATTATGGAATTTAGAACCCAACGCTTGGGCGCAATCCTCAATTAACGGTATTCCTAAATTTAAAAATTTATTCATATCAGCCGGATAGCCGAAAGTATGGGTGATTATTATCGCTTTAGTTCTTTTATTCACTTTTTTTGCCGTCTCGGAATAAGAAAGGTTTAAATTTTCAATATCAATTAAAACTGGTCTGGCTCTAGCCATAAAAATCGCGTTAAGAACCGCCGAACAAACATAGGTCGGTGAAATAACTTCGTCTCCGCGCTTTATGCCCAAAGAAACTAGCGCCAAATAAAGCGCCGCTGTCCCGCTGGAAACCGCCGCCGCGTGCCCGGGCTTTTTAAATAAAAACCCACTGAACTCATCTTCAAATTTTTTCACTTCGTTTCCCTGCGCTATCCAACCGGATTTTATAACTCTTGCCGCGGCTACTATTTCTTCTTTTCCCAAAGTCGGTTTATTGTGAAAAATCATCTTTTTATTTAATACAAAATTTAAAAATCAAAATGTCATGCCTCCGGCAGATCTCCCGGAGGGAGACAAAATTACAGTGTAAAATTAAAAAATGAATTTTATCATTTTAAATTGTTCCGACCTTGTCGAGAATACTCGATGAAATCGGTATCATTTTTCATTTTGATATTTACATTTTAAATTTTTATAATAACCTTCTTTTATAACAGGCGGATTTCCTATCACTAATGAATAAGGGGGAATTTCGCACGGCTTAGTGATAATTGTCCCGGCCGCAACGACCGTATGATGCCCGATATGGACGCCGCCACCGATAAAAGAATGGGAGCCGATAAATACATCATTCTCAATGATAATTTCTTTTCTCTCAATTTCTTTTGCTAAGCCAATGGTCTTTTTATGCGAATCAGCTACATTAATACTGACAAAAGAAGCAATATCGCAATTATCCCCTATCTTCACGACAGATTTCCGGGCATTAACTTCGGAAAAAAGCCCGACATAAACATTTTTTCCAAACTCCGGCTTGCCGCCAATATAAACTAAAGGATGGAATTGATTAACGGGCATTTTAATCAATTTGGTAATAATTTTATAAAATAGGTTCATAAATCTCTTTTGCTGAGCAAATTGCCCTTTTTAAAATTTCTCTTTGCTATTTTGCCTATGATTTTTGGCAGATATTTCGGGGGCAGCCCAGTTCCCGGCCTTTTTACCTCCAAATCCTGGGCTTTAATTTTTTCTCCTTTTTTAACCGGATTAGCAAGCATAATGCTTCTTCGGGCAATTTTTTTCATTTCTAATTCTTTGGGAGACAATTTAAATTCCGAACTTCCCGGCATTTGCTCCGCTTCCCTGACTTGCTTAACTAAAAACTCCAATTCTTTCGGGTCAGCCGCGAACCAATGGTCAGGCCCAGGCAAATTCTTATCCAAAGTAAAGTGCTTTTCAATAATTTTTGCTCCCAGAATTACAGCAATGACGGCCGCGGTACTACCCTCGGTATGATCAGAATAACCGATAACGCAATCTTTATAAATCTTTTCCAAAGTTTTAATCTGCGCTAAATTCGCCTCCCCAGGAGGTGCGGGATACAAAGAAGTGCATTTTAAAATAACTATCTTATCATTATATTTTTTTATTGTATTAACTGCGTCTTTTATTTCTTCCAAAGTGCTCATCCCCGTAGAAATAATCATCGGCTTGTTCTTTTTCGCGTAATAAGCCAGCATCGGAAGATTAGTCAGGTCGTCAGAACCGACCTTAATGGCCGGCATATTAATTTCTTTGCCGCAAAGATAATCAACTGTTTTAAAACTGTTATCTTGCGGGGTGGAAAATATGATTGTTCCGATTTTCTTGGCGTATCCGAATAATTCCTTTTGCTTTTTCCTGTTTAATTCATTCCTTTTGAACATCCGGTATTGGGATTCGGTTACTTTTTTACCCTGGCTTTTATAAGTGTACGCTAGATTCTTATCGCCGACAAAATCTTCCGTAACAAAGGATTGCAGTTTAACGGCATCGGCGCCGGCTTTCTTGGCAGCGGCTATCATTTTTTTAGCCAGGTTTAAATTGCCGTTATGGTTTATTCCCAATTCCGCCACTATAAAAGTTTTATTTCCATCGCCTATTTTTTTATTGCCAATTTTTATCTCCATTTTGATATTTACATTTTTAATTAAATTGGTAAGTGCCGTTTTTAATTTGCTTCACTCCTTGTTTTTCTAATTTAATTCTTTCTTTCATCGCCCTGCCTTTACGAACTCGGGCAATAATTTTACGCCAAACTTTTGAATCATACTTAATAACGATATCTTCGGCTGATTTTATTTTTAACTTTGGTAAGTTAAGCATTTTTTTTAGCGGCCGCAAATCAGCAACATATTTTATCATTGCCAGAACACGCGGCAAATGATGTTTATTTGAAATAATAACAACGTTGCGGAACGCCATCTTCTTAAGTAGCTTCTGTAATTCTTTTAACTGCTGATAGGTAGTGCCGGATTTTTCTTCTTTTATTATATTTCTGGCTGGGATACCGAGTTTAATCAATTCCTCTTTTATCACGCTGGCTAAAGTAATTTTTCCCGGCAAAATATCCTTTAGTTGACCCTTGCCGCCGGAAGCAATAACTAATTCGCCTTGTTTATCTTTGTATAAAAAACTGGCGGCTACCACCCTCAATCTGTCCCCGCTAATGCCGAAATTATCGCCCGCATCGTCAAAAGTGGTAGTGCGCCAGCGGCCGCCTTCTTTTACCAAACCGCCGGCAAGAATTACCAGGACATTTGAATTCTTCATTATTATATAGAACAAAAAAATCGGGGCGGCAGTAACAAATCAAGTAACGATTAGATCAACTTCTTCCCCGTTTTTAATATAAAGAGCATTAGCTTCGTCGGTATCCAAATGCACCCGAAAATCAAAATTCGGTGAAATGCGAACCAATACCTTATCTAATTGTCCGGCACGAATGCCCTCTTTTCTGATAGAAACAAAATCGCCGTCTTTTAATCCGAATTCTTTCGCTTGCTTATCCGAAATATGCAAATGCCTCAAAGTTACCACATAGCCCGCTTCTTTATTTCTTTTCCATTTTGGCTCTGTATCGCGGCCGAAACGCTTAATCCAATCAGTTAAAGACAATTCAAATTGGTCCTCCGATCGGCAAGGCATAATCACCCTAAAATCCTCTGTTCCGTCGCTATAATATTCTTTACTAACCCATTGGCCCGGCTGGGAGATATCTTTTAATTTTGTTAAATTTAATCCGGATTTTTTTGAAGTTTCCTCGGTTAAATGGCAATGCTTATTGGAAACCTCGCAAATAACTTTCATATTAATTTTTTTATCCTTTCTTTGTCTATTGATAAAGCGGAGGAATAAATAAAATCTTTGGCCTTACTGACCTCCTTAAAACCCGGGTAGTCTTTAATTATTTTTTTCTTTAATCCGTAAATCTCAATTTTGGGTAAAACTATAAACATTCTACTATTGGCAAAAATTTTATTGTCACCGCTGGTATTCATAAGCTCTTCATGCATTTTTTCTCCGATTCTGCTGCCGATATTTTTTATTGTTACGTTTCTTTTAGGATAATATTTCTTTATAAATAAATTTGCCAGAGCGCGCATTTTTATAGCTGGCATCTTCAAAATAAAAATTTCTCTGCCCACAGACATTCCAACTGACTCCAAAACTAAACGGCAAGCTTCTTCTTTAGACATTAAAAATCGGGTCATCTCTCCGTCAGTCAAGTGTATGGCGCCGGATCGCTCCACTTGCCTATTCCAAAGCGGCAAAACCGACCCTCTGGCCCAAGCAACATTGCCAAAGCGGACACAGGAAAATAACGTACCGGGCTCCCCGTGGCTATAATTAGCATTAATAATGAGTTTTTCCATCATTGATTTAGAAGTACCCATCACATTATTGGAATTAACTGCCTTATCAGTTGAAATAGCGATAACTTTTTTAACTTTATGTTTTAACGCCGCGCTGATTACATTTTGCGATCCGAATATGTTCGTCTTAGCCGCTTCGTAAGGATTATATTCGCAAAAAGGCACATGCTTAAGAGCGGCGGCGTGAATAACAATATCAACGTTTTTAAAAGCCAAATCTAATCTTTCTTTATCGCGAATATCGCCTATAAGCATCCGCAAGTTCGGCGGATTATCCAGCTTTTCCAAAAGATCATATTGCTTGCTTTCATCGCGGGAAAGAACCCGAACCTGCTTCGGTTTGAATTTTAAAAGCTGTTCAACCAATTCCGAACCGATTGAACCAGTGCCGCCGGTCACTAAAATTATTTTATTTTTGAAATTTTTAATCATTTTAAACCAGTTCCATTAATTTATTAACGATGTATTTAATGTCTTTTTCTTCAAGGCCGATATAGAAAGGCAGGGCCAAACAATATCTGCTTGCTGATTCGGCAATCCGAAAATCCCCATTTTTAAAACCCAAATCTTGATAAAACTTAAACAGGTGTATTGAGGGTAAATATGGCTTCGCGCTTATACCAGCTTTAACCAATTTATTTATAACTTCGTCACGATTAATTTTTTTATTTCTAAACTTGATAACATAAACAAACCAGGTATGGGCATTTCCTTTGGCAATTTTAGGGACTTGAATTAAATCGCTGTATTTAGAAAAATGTTTCTGATATGACCCCGCCAATTCTCGGCGTTTTTTTATCAGCCAATCAATTTTCTCAATTTGCGCCAAACCCACGGCCGCGCTCATTTCATCCAAGCGATAATTATAGCCGAGGCGCTCATGATCCAGCCATTGCATATTTTCCGACCGGCCCTGATTCCGAAGGCTGCGGAATAATTGGTCTGATTTTTTATCATTAGTGACAATCATTCCGCCCTCGCCGGTAGTCATCTGTTTATTCGGATAAAAAGCGAAAACCGCCGATTCCCCGAAAGTGCCGGTCTTTTTTCCTTTATAAGTAGCTCCTATACTCTCACAGGCATCTTCAATGATTTTTAATTTGTATTTTTTGGCGATTTTCATTATCGGATCCATGTCTGCCGCCTGGCCAAAAATATGAACCACTAAAATCGCCTTGGTCTTTTTGGTAATTTTTTCTTCAATCTTTGCCGGGTCCATATTATAGGTAACTAGGTCAATATCCGCGAATACCGGCTTAGCGCCAACGTATAAAATAGAATTCGCCGAAGCAATAAAAGAAAATGGGGAAGTAATAACTTCGTCACCCGGACCGATGCCGGCGGCAATCATCGCCAAATGCAATCCAGCCGTGCCGCTGGAAACCGCGCAAGCATATTTAACTCCCATAAAATCAGCGAATTTCTTTTCAAATAATTCTATTTTAGAGCCAATGCTCAAAATCCCGGAACGCAAAACTTCCAAAACGTATTGTTCTTCTTTTTTGGTAATATACGGTTTTGCTATAGGATATTTTACTTTTTCCATCTTTATTTTTTCCTCCATTTTTTCAATTTTTCTGAATATTCTTCCCTGGTCATTAAAAATCTAGCCGGTGAACCAGCCCAAACTTCATTTGGCGGCAAATCTCTATTTACAAAGCTCTGCGCTCCGACAATAGTATTTTCTCCTACCGTAACTCCAGGCATAACAATGCTGTGCGAACCAATTCGACAATTTTTTTTAAGAACGACTGGGCCTTGTTTATCATCAATGGTAGAAGCTGAATAAAGAGCGCAATGGGAGCCTATTTGTACGTCATCTTCAATCATAACGCCATGGTGCGCAAAAATTGCGGTAAATGCTCCGATATCTGTTTTTTTACCAAGCTTAAAATTCTCCGGACGATATACCACCCAATTCCACTCGGTAAGTTTCCCATGCTCAATTTTTGGCGGTTCCCAATTTTTAAAACGAATATTCATAGACTATTTAATCTTAAAAAGTTTTTTCGCCAATGCTAAATCTTCAAAATTATCTATATCAACACTCCGTTCTAATGGAATCAAATATTTAGCCAAATCCTTACCGTAATATTTTTTCTCTTTCAAGAAATTAGCAACCTTCACCCAGCGCACCGCCCCGGAGGGGCAGTATACTTTCGGCAATTTTTTGGAATCCACCAAATATTTTTCCCCGAAAAAGAAATCCAAGCGCCCATTTTTTTCTTCCAGCGCCCAAAACGGATACAGCCAATGGTAATCTACTACGCTCATAAGGCAATTTTTCTTTAATTTCCGTAAAATTTCGTAAGATTTTTTGACGTCTTCCGCATTTCGCAATGGGCAATTCGGCATGAGCATGCATAAATTATCAAATTTCACATCAATATTTTCCAATAAATGAAGAGTGACATCTTCCAACGACGCTTTATCGCCGGAAATTTCGGCCGGGCGAAGAATCTTTTTAACGTCCTTGTAAGAATCGGCTACAGCTAATATTTCCTTGGAATCAGAGGAAATATAAATATTATCCCTAAAAAGCCGGGATTTTATGGCCGCCTCTATTGTATGGGCAATCATCGGCTTGCCGTAAAAATCAACAATATTCTTTTTGGGGATTCTTTTTGAACTGCCCCTGGCCGGAATAAGGCAAATATTTTTCATTTTGTTTTGAATTCAATCGCCAAAGCCGTGGCTTCGGCCTGGGCAATATGAGCCGTATGGGTTCGTTTGCTTTCAATCTTTCTAACTCGGTCTAGCATTCCTGCCAGCCCCTGGCGATGATACGCGCCGAGAATGATTTTACCCATTTCATCGGCATTCCGGCTTTCAGCAAATTCAATCATACCATCAGTAAATAAAAGCAAAGTTTTTAATTCTTTCAAATTTAAAATTATTTTTTGCCAGCTGCTTTCTCCTTCGGGCTGACCATTGAGAATTATCAAGCGCTTATCCGAATTTTTATTTGCCCTTTCAACTCTCAATTTAGCGGATATCGGCATATATTCAACCCAGCCATCGGCGCGATTGCCGCGGTGCTTCTCAATAATATTATTGAGGATATTGATTTTTTCTTCTTCGTCAAAAAAATTTTGATTGAGTGTTGCGCCCATTTCCCCGTTAATTTTCTCCCATACTGCGTAGCAATCTCCCCCCTGCGCAATTTCCGCCTTGCCATCCCCAATCTTTGCAAAAACAAAAGTCATGCCCGGCAGCAGATCGGCGCGGTTCATATTAATCCCCCGCGATTCAGAAAATTCCCGAAGCTGGGCATTGGCTTTCTTTACAGCCGCAACCAATCCGTCGCTGTCATTCGCGCTTCCGAAGACTTCATCTACTATTTCAACCGCCTTCTGTCCGCCGGATTTGCCGCCAAAAAGCCTTGGGCCGATTGCCGGATCATAAAGTCCGCTCACCCCATCCAGCACTCCAAAAAACGGCGGGTGGAAAACAATTCTATCTTCAAGAATCTTTGCCGTTCCAGAATCATAAATAGTTTTCACCTGAAAATTCATATTAAATCAGAGTATTGCAATATAGTATTTTTAGCCAAATCCCGCTTAGTTTTTTTGCCAAGCACCTTAGTAATCTCCGAAGAAGGGATTCCTGTTCCGGGCCTTTTCACTCCAAGCATCGCTTCTGTTATTTTAACTCCTTTTTGAATCTTTATATTTACAACTAAGCTGCGCCGAAAAGCTTTCCGCATTTCTCTTTCCCTTTCTCCGGGCGCGATATTTTTCTCATTAGGATTAATTGCTTTCTCAAAAAATCTGATTTGCTCAGTCATCTTTTTGAATTCCGCGGGATTAGCCGAGCTTGGCTGGTCCGGACCGGGCATATTCTTATCCAAAGTGAAATGCTTTTCAATTATTTTAGCTCCCAAAGCAACGGCAACAACGGGCACGAAAATATCCAAACTATGGTCAGAATAACCGATAACGTGCTCCGGAAAAGCTTTTTTTAGGACTCCAATCCTTTGCAAATTCAACTCTTCGACTTTGGGCGGATATAAAGAAACGCAATGTAAAATTCCCAAATCTTTTTTCCGGTTTTTAAAAATCCGGACCGCTTCCTTAATTTCTTTCATATCTCCCAGACCGACTGAGATAACCACCGGCTTTTTTGTTTTCGCAACTTCTTTTAATAAAAAGTGATTGTTTAAATCGCAAGAGGCAATTTTAAAAAGCGGAACGCCGATTTTCTCCAGCATTGCGATTGACCGCTTTCCGAAAACCGACGCGAAAAAAATAATTCCTTCCTTTTTGGCAAAATCAGCCAATTTAACATAATCATCATCGGATAATTCCCAGCTCCTTAGCATTTCAAAAAAACTCTGTCCTCCCTTAACATGCTCCGCTTTCTGCGCTTCCTCTATAATCAACTCTTCGGCTTTGAAGGCTTGGAATTTTACCGCGTCAGCTCCGCATTGTTTCGCGGCAGTTATTAATTTTTTGGCAGTCTCAAAATCGCCATTATGGTTAATGCCAGCTTCGGCAATGATAAAAACAGAGTCTTTTTTAAACATGTCATTTATATAACTCCTATTAAAATGGCGCTGTTTCCAGCTCGGGAAGAATCAGCCGCGAAAGATTTTCAACGTTTTCTTCCCTGCTTATTCCTGAAAGTTCTTTTCCAACTAAATCAAAATAGGCCCGGACATTGGCTTGATCCAAGGCCGCCAAGTAATTAAACATTAACTCGGGGCTGGCCTTGAATCCTTGCTGGATTTCAGCAATGGCATTCTTACAATCAGCTACATTTTTAATTTTGAAAATACCGTAATATTCCTTATACCAAGGAAAACCAAAAACCAAAACCGGTTTTGCTCTCATTAATGCTTCCCAGCCAGCAGTGCCGGTTACCGTGGCCAATGCTTGGCAATTCCTGATCAATTCATGGGTATTAGTAGCCATCGGCACCAAGCGCACATTCGGTATCCGAGCGATAGACTTATAAAAGCCCTGGTAGCGATAGTTAAAAAAATTAAGCCCGCGGGGCAGCCACTGCGTCGGATGCTCTTTCACGTAAATCAGCCAGTTAGAAGGGAGGCTGGCAGCCAAAATTTCAATCATTAAAATCTGATTGTCAAAAATGCCTCCTTGAGGATTAGAGGTCCGCTCCGGCTGATAATTCAGGGGAACGTAAATAAACGGTTTCATAAAATCAGCGGGCAAAGCCGCGCTTTCATATTCAATTTTCAAATTTTCCTGAAAAATTTTAAAAATAAAATTAAATGCTTTTCTAAAAAAAGTAAAGTCAATAAAACTATCCCAAATCATTCTAATTTTAATAAAAATAGCTTTCTTCCCGATATAATTCTTTTTTAATTTTTGGATGTTCCGCGGAACCATATCAGATAATTGTTCCTGATAATGCCTCTGCATATCTTCCCGCAAATCCGCCAGAACGGATTGCTTCCCGCGATTATCCCGCAATGCTTTCTCTAAAGACCGGCTGCCGATTTTATAATCATTCATCAACAGCATCCGGTCAAATTGGACAACCCTTTCAAACATAACAGTTTTAATATTTAACAATTCGCAGATGGAAAAAATAATAAAATCGTAAACCGTGTGGGGAATATCGCTGTAAATAACAACATCCGGCTTTAAAGCCTGGATGACTCCGTACCAATAACGCACCAAGTCAAAATAAATCTGCTTCCGCTCGGAAACGCCGATATCTTTATATTTTTTATTCATCATGCTTAAAACTGCTGATTCAGTTTCGTACAGCTTTGCGATTAAATCTTCTCCTGGGGGCAAAAAATGGGAAATATCAACTCCCTTAGCCGGAAGGCCCGCTATCGCATCTTCATGGCTATGCTTAATAACCCCTGGAAATTCTTTCTCATTAATTATCGTCTCCGCGCCAGCGCCGGTATAAGTCCAATACGCGATTTTATGCGATTGTTTTTGAAGTTCTTTGGCAACTTCCGCCAATCCAAGGCCATCATCAACAGACCAGCCGATTAAAAATATTCGTTTCATAATTTTGGCAATTCCGCCACTATAAAATCAGCGATATTTTTCATGCTTTCTGATGACGACAAATCAGAACTCTCGCCGGCCGAAGACGCCCGATAGCCCCGGACCCCCGCTTTTTCCAAGCTTTTCAAATAATTAATTGTCAGTTGAGGCTCAACTTTAAAGCCATTAATAATTTTATTAATGGCATCCTGGCAAGAAGCGACATCCCTGACCCGAAAAATTCCCGGGCAATCCAAGTACCAAGGATAGCCGAAAATAATCGCCGGCTTTAACCACAGCGTCGCCTCCCAGCCAGGGGCGCCGGAAGCGGTCGCCACCGCCTGGGATTCTTTAATTAATCGGTAAGAATTCGTTTCCACCGGAACAATTTTAACATTTTTAATCTCGGAAATTTTTTGATAATAACCGCGATATTTATAGCCGGAAAATCCTGAACCAAAACGAAGCCATTGGAGCGGATGTTCTTTCGCGTAAATAACCCAATTTTCCGGCAAAGCGGCGGCTAACATTTCCAGCATCAAAATCTGGTCAGCAAAAACACCGCCTTGCGGAGCAGTGGAACATTCCGGCTGAACCTGCAAGGGAACGTAAATGAATTTTTTGGAAAAATCCGGAGCGGACTGAAAACGCCGATATTCCTTTTTGGAATTATCCTGAACTAAATAAGAAATATTAAAGAATAATTTTTTCATCCAGCGCCGGTAATTCCCGCTTCCCAACTTCCACCGTAAATAACCGAAACTTTTCCAAAAAATAGTGTCGTCTTGAATGCTCGCTTTTACTTTTGCAAGAAATACCGGATGCAGCAAGGAATATTTCTTTTTTAGAAATCGCAGATTTCCCGGCATTTCATTAAAATCCTTTTTGGTGGTTCTTAAATAATACTTCCGAATATCCTCCGGCAAATCGTCGGCGCTAAAATTTTTCCCGCGATTTGATTCCAGTTCTTTTTGAAGCCAATCGCTGCCCAGCCAAAAATCTTTTAACGGCAATAATCGGCCGGGAACTCTGGTATCAACAAAAGTAAGAACCTTAATCCCTAAAAGTTTAGCCAAAGAATAAAGGACAAAATCATAGGAATTGTGGGGAATATAAGAAAGTATCAGGGCTTCCGGCTGATATTTCTTCAATACGCCAAACCAATAAGAAACTAAATGGTAATAAAAATGCTTGCGCCTATTAACTTCAATTTTAGGAATCATGGGAACCGCATTATTCAACATAATTAAAGTCAAAGATTCAGTTCTATAAAGTTTCTCAATTAAATCAGTTCCCGGCGGCAAAAAATTAGAAACGTCAACGCCCGGCGCTGGTTTGCCATTCATGGCATCTCCGTAAAAATGGAATATCGCTTCCGGCGGTTTAAATTCGTCCGCGCCCTCGGAACCGACAAAATAAACAATTTCATGATTATGTTTTTTAAGCTCCGAAATAAGGTTTACGAATTCCTGCCCTTTATCCGGCCAAACTAACAATAACTTCATGGATTTTTATTTAAATTATACATTTGATAAAAATAGGATTGCGGCTGTTGCAAAAGTTCCTGCGGCGCGCCGCTTTCCACAATGCGGCTTCTATCTAATACCAAAATTCTGTCAAATTCCCTAACCGTAGAAAGCCGGTGCGCAATCGCGAAAACCGTGATTTTACCGCGTAAATCCGCAATCGCCTTCTGGATAAGCGCTTCTGATTCATTATCCAAAGCGCTGGTTGCCTCGTCAAGAACTAAAATCTCGGGTTTCCGCGCCAAAACCCTTGCCAGCGCGATTCTTTGTTTTTCTCCGCCGGAAAGGCGGGTACCTCTTTCACCGACTACGGTTTCAAATTGCTGGGGAAGATTTTTAATAAATTCATAAATATTGGCCATTTTTGCCGCTTCAATAATATCCTCTTTATTAATCGCGGGGTCGTAAAATTTAATATTATTCAAGATGGTATCGTTAGTTAAAAAAACATCTTGAGACACATAGCCGATATTCGTTCTCCATTCCCGCAAACTGATATCAGACGCATCTTCTCCGTCCAACAAAATTACACCGCTCTTTGGTTTGAATAAACGCAAAAGCAAATCAACAATCGTGGTCTTGCCGGCGCCGGAAGAACCAACTAATCCCAATAGCTCTCCCTTTTTAATATAAAAATTGTTGTGGGACAATATTTCCTTCTGGCCGCCATAATCAAAACCGACATCCTTAAATTCCAAGCTCTGGCGGAAAGAAAAATTTTTTCTTCCAGAATCCGTTTCTTTATTGCCCGCGGCCTCTTCGCGGTAAGCCAAAACGCTGGCGAGCGAAGGAATCAAAGAATTCCACACGTATACTTCCGATTGAGCCGCTTGAATACCGGCAAAAACCCTGTTAATCGCGTAAACCGCCACCGCGAAAGAACCGAGATTGAACGCGCCGCTTTTATAAAAAAAGGCGAAGACGCCGATAATAAATAAAATGCCGACCGGCTGGAGCATTGCGGTATTAAAACTGCCAAGTTCTCCGATTTTAATCTGCAAATTCTTTATGTCGTCAAAATATGATTCGCCTTTTCGCAATGCCCGCTCCCCGGCAAACATTGATTTAATGGATTTCATCCCGATAATATTCTCATTCACGTAATGGGCCAAGTCTTTGGATCTTTGGACCATCTGATGGGACAGGCTTCTGGTTTTATTAAACAAAGGCTTAAATAAAAATAATATTGCCCCGCCAAAAACAATAGCCAATACCGCAACCCAAAAAGAAACATTTACCACTAGCAAACTGTAAATAGCGATATTAACCGCGATTAAAAATGAAGAGCTGATATGGGCCAATAAAGCCGAGCTGTCTTTAACATTAGCCACTAAGATTTGATCTAAATGCCCGACTTTTTGCTTGGAAAGATAAGACCAATCGCCGGCGAAAGTCAATTTTAAAAGCTCCAGCCGGGTTTTTTTCTGATAATCCCCAATAATGACATTAGTAATATATTGGCTGATAAATAACAAAATAGCCTTAATAAAAAATAACAGCAAAATAAAAATAAGCAAATATTGAATAGTAAAATTTATATTGGAATAAATAAAAAAACTTTCTATCGCTCTGGAAATAACATCGTCTGCCGGAACGTTATTTTTATCGGCAAAAGAAAGCAAGGGAATAATGGCATTTATTCCGAAACCCTCCAAGATTCCGCTAAAAAAAGTCAGAACTGCCATAATCGCAATCTGCGATTTGTACTGCCCGAACGACGCTTTCAGTAACCGAAACAATTCCAAAAATTCATATTTTTTATTAACCATCCTAAATATAACCCCCAAAAATAAAAATGAGTTACCTGCGCTGGCACTCATTTTTATTTCTCCTGTTTAAAAGATTATTAATCTGTAATGCTCCAGTTATAATCGCCTTTACTAGCGCGATAAAGTTGGCATTTTTTAATATCTGCCGAAGACAAGCTAAGCGCCTCACAATCTAAATTAGAATTAAAATCAATAGTTGTCAGCGTGTTTCTGGAAAGATTAATGGTGCTGCCAAGAGCGTAATTATCCGAAGAGCTAGTTTGGTTGCTAGTAGTATTGGTGGATGGCGGCGCCGGTTGAATAATATTGCCGTTAGCATCCACTAAGGCGCCGTTTGGCAAACGAAAAGTGCCTTGCGGCAATGGCGCAGTTGCCGGAGCTGGCGAACCGCTAATGCTTCCACTGGTATTAACCGGATTACCGAATTTATCTAAAGTAATGCCAGTAGGGGTAGTAAAATATTGAGGGGTTGGCGACGGAGCCGGTGGAGGCGAAGCTTTTTTTAATGCTTCCAAAAGTTGAGCGGTTTGCGCTAATTTCTCTTCTATTTCCGCTTTTTCGGTTTTTGCTTGCCCTGAGCTTGCCGAATGGGCCGCAGTTGAAACTACTGGTTTTTCTTCTTTTTCCGGCTGGCTCAAGGCTGTTTCCTGAACTATCTCTTGGCTGCTGGTTGCGGCAACCGGCGCTTCGGAAACCGGCGGCAAAGGCGCGGAAACCAAACCAGCCGCCACTAAAACCGCTACGGCAACGGACGCTATTTTATTAAAAATTGCGCTTAAAAAACTCCACATATTCTATATCTTTTAATTATATCAAATTCGTTGCAATAAAAACCACTAAATCAAATATTAAAATTTCAAAATGTGCCCCTGAACAATTAAAATCAGTTCCACAATTTCCCGAACCGCGTGCTGCCCGCCCTTGGCTGCCGCGACGTAATCAACCATAGATCTTATTCTTGGATGGGCATCGGCAACCGTGATTGATACTCCAACCACATTAAAAACCGCTTCATCATTTAAATCATCGCCAATATAAGCCACTTCTTTTTGAGAAAATCCGTACTCTGACATAATCCTTTTTAAAATTTCCGCTTTTCCGCCGGCATCTGCTACGCCTTGCGAACATTTAATATTCCAAGTTTTACAGCGGGCAGCCACTACCGGATTAATTGTTTTAGAAATGACGTAGGGTGTGATGCCAAACCGCTTCAGCATTTCAATGCTTAAACCGTCTTTACGGCTGCAACGCACGGTTTCTTTACCATTTTGGTCAATATAAACAAAACCATCAGTCAAGACGCCGTCAAAATCCATTGCCAATAACTTAACATTTTTTAACTTTTCGGCTAATTCTTGGTTAGAAAACCAGATCGCCCTCCTGGGGAAAATAATCCTTACCATCGCCCAAGACTTATCATCAAATAACACAAAAGCCAGTAAAAAAATCAGCGTGCCGAACACCTTAAAAAAAGTCACCGGCTCTCCAAAAAACAAAACTCCAAAAATCATTGTCATAATCAAATAACTGCTGTTCATTACCAAATTTTTAAAAGCAATAAAAGCGCCAAATTTATAACTTAAAAGATTGAAAATCCAGGCGCCGACAAAAAATATGCCCGTCCCCGCAGCCACCGCCCAAAACTTTTGCATTGGCAAAGAAAAATCGGATAAGAGCTCAACTTGATTTAACCAAAATAATCCTCCCAAAGAAACCAGAATTGTTGTCAAACCTCCCCAAAAATTCAAAGTTAAAGGATGAGAATCTCTAATCCACTGAGTAATCCCTTGAATGACCGCTAAAAGCAGCATCACCACAAAAGACAATTCAATCCAAAGCGGCAAATTAGAAATTTCCGCCAAAGACGGATAACCGAGAACCACATACCCGGCTGTTGCGGCAAACGCAATGCCTAAAATCTTCCGAAAATTTAAGGTATTGCCAAAAATAAAATAACCGATCAGCGCCCCAGGAACTATGGATAAGGTAACAATTAGAGTATTTATTCCAACATCTCCACCATTAGCAAAAACTAAAAAGGTAAGAACAGTGGCGGCAGAAAAAGCGACCCCGTATAAAATTGCTCCGAAAATATGTTTTGGGGTGCCTAAAATACTGCCTAAAGATTTATCAGTAAGCCCTCGAATTACCGCGTAACTGACCTGAAATAAACCGACAACCAGCGTAGCGGCATAAGTATGGCCAAAAGTAACGCTGAGCTGGCCAACGGATTTCTGAAATAACTTAGCTCCGGTTTTAGAAACCGATTCCAGTAAGGTCCATTTCATCCAGGACTCGCCGATCATTTTCCGGCCATCAAAAAATATTTTTAAGAAATTATTCGCCATAATTAATCAGTTCCTCACAAATCTTTTTAGCAACCGCATATTGAGTCTCCGGAGTAAAAGTGGCGATATGCGGCATGGCAATAACTTTCGGGTGCGAAATAAGGCGCCTAAGAACCTCATTGTTAAATGGCGGCTCTTCTGAAAATACATCTAAAGCAACACCGGCAACTTTTCCTAACTCAACTGCCGCAAGCAGCGCTTCTTCGTCTATTACTTCTCCGCGCGAAGTATTGATTAAAAAAGCTCCGGACTTTAATAAAGATAATGATTTCTCATTAACCATTTGGTTTGTAATATCCGTCAGCGGCACGTGA
>Ga0155670_137_pt1 | contig 23220 bp, 20 predicted proteins | sample RifCSPlowO2_01_FD_107327 | JGI IMG/M metagenome (GOLD analysis project Ga0155670, IMG submission 107327) | Candidatus Tagabacteria bacterium RIFCSPLOWO2_01_FULL_39_11
CCGATAAAAATTCCCTTTTGTAAAAATGTTAAAAATATGAATAGGAATTTTTTCTTTGGCATCAATAATAATGCCGATAGCCTGATTATCTATAATTCCTGAAAAGCCCGCCTTTAAAAATTCTTGATATGATATTTTTGGAATCAATTTCGCGGTTTTATAATAAACAGGGTCTTTATCGTAAAGACCGTTAACTTTCGTGCCTTTCAAAACTGCATCGGCCCTTAGCTCATACGCCCTTGTGACCGCCGCGTTATCGGTTGTGCAATAGTCGTTTCCGGTCCCACCGGCAAGAATTACGACTCTATTTTTCTCAAAATGCCTAAGCGCCCTTCTAGGAATGTAAGGTTCAACAAACCTTTTTATTTCCACGGCGCTTTGGACTCTTGTAACAATGCCGTATTTTCTCTCTAAAACATCCTGAAGCGCTTGAGCGTTTATAATTGTGGCTGTCATCCCCATATTGTCTGCCACATCCCTGCTGAAACCTTGCTTTTCCAGCTCGCAGCCTCTCACCACATTGCCTCCCCCGACCACAATCCCAATCTGAACTCCCAGCCCCAAAACAGGTTTTATTTCTTCCGCAATAAATTCAGCGGCTTTAGCGCTTACGAAAGACTGTTTTGATATTGACAATTCAGCGTCTTCAATGTTTATAAAAGACTGTTTTAACTTTAGAGCTTCTCCTGAAATCTTCAATATGACGCGTTTGTAAATCGGACTTCCCATAAATATCCCTTTCTTAAAAAATTTAAGTTAAAGAACTCACACTAAAAAGAGACTAACAAGTTTAATTGACTTTAGCAAGACAGACAGTGTTGAAATTTTTATGAAAATTTAAGATAAATTTAGTATCCCCCCGAGAGGAATCGGCTACTACATAGCCAGGTGATTTTCCTCTGCCTTCGGCAGAATGAAAATCCTTTCGATTCCTTCACGCGGGCAAAGCAGTTTGCCCGCTTCGAGTGTATACTTCGTATCCCCCCGAGAGGAATCGAACCTCTGTTTAGGGCTTAGGAGTCCCTTGTTCTATCCACTGAACTACGAGGGGTTTTGTTTATTGCCTTGAATTACGAAATTAGATTCGTTGCGAGAAATTTTGGTTTCTAGGCAACCCGAAGTTAAAAATTTTGAGTTCAATGGTGGAAGAAATTTAAACTGCTTTAAATTTCTTCCGGTCCTGACGAAGTCAGGGATTGCCGATGCGCCGAGCGAAGCAAGGCGCGGACAATAGGTGGGAGTATTTACTCAAAATTTTAACAAGGAGCGGGCTGAACCCAGAATCTTGCAGTAGGGCATAATTTCGTAATTCAAGGTTATTATACACATTACACGATTGCATCTCAATATACTAATGTTATAATTGCTAGTGAGGAATCAAAATGAAAGTAAACTTTCATTTTGTCCGACCCGCTTCGCGCGCCGCCTTCATAGCCTCTGGCGACGCACGGCCGGAGGCTCCAGCCCGCTTCGACAAGCCGAAGACGAGACGAGCGAGGCGAAAACGACGCAATTACCTGGATAAAATCCATTTATTATATTTATGACTTTTGAACAACAAATAATATCAACTGTTAAAAAAATTCTTCCCGCGGTAGTCAGCATTACCATCGCGAAAGACCCCGCTACCATAAAAGAAGAAGTTTATAGAAATCCTTTTTTGGGAATGAACATTCCGCCGGAACAACTTGAGGAAGAATTGAAAGAAGCGCCGCATGACGAAAAAGGAAGGATCAAACTGGGAGGAGGCTCTGGTTTTTTCGTAAGCAGTAATGGAATAGTACTCACCAATAAACATGTTATTGCGGACCCAAACGCTTCTTATAGCGTCATAACTTCCGACGAAAAAAATCATGACGCGGTTGTGCTCGCCAGAGACCCGATTAATGACATAGCGATTCTCAAAGTAAACATGAAAGATTGTCCGGTTGTTGAATTGGAAGAATCTGAAAAATTGGATCTTGGCCAAACAGTAATAGCTGTAGGAAACGCCTTAGGCCAATTCCAAAATTCCGTATCAACCGGAATAGTCGCGGGGCTCTCCCGCCTTATCTCCGCCGTTACCGATTTAAGCGGAAAACAGGAACGCCTAAGAGGGCTTATCCAGACGGACGCGGCGATAAACCCGGGAAACTCCGGAGGACCTTTAGTCAATCTGAAAGGAAACGCGATAGGGATAAATGCGGCGATAGTTTTCGGAGCTCAAAATATCGGATTCGCCATACCGGTCAAGCACGCTAAAAAAGACCTTGATGAAATAAAAAAATTCGGGAGAATAAGAAGGCCGTTCGTTGGTCTTCGCTACGTGCTGTTAAATGATGGCCTTCAAGAAAAATTTAATCTTTCTTTAAACCATGGGGCTTTAGTTATAAACGAAGGATTGCCAGGAGATGTCGCCGTTATCCAAGGAAGTCCGGCTGAAGAGGCGGGACTCAAAGAATTTGACATAATAACTCACTGCGATAAAAAACAAATCAGCCAAAATGAAACGCTTGAAGATATAATTTCTGAACATGAAATAGGCGATAAATTAAAACTTAACGTTTCAAGAAACGGAAACGTCATCCAAAAAGAAATTATTCTCAAAGAATTAAAAAAACTTGACAGTTTTTAAGATAAACTCTCGCTAGAATAATTTTCCTCTGTATGGCTAAGAAATTCTTGTGATCGTGAAATTTTACGGCCACAGGACCGTTTGATAATTTTTTTTCCGTTGAGATACTTATTTGTATTTTAGCTTAAAGTAAAATTTCACGATCACAAGAATTTCTTTCCTGAGGGCTTAGTGAACCAACTGCCTCTTAGGCTATCAATGTTTTCGCGAAATATCCTATCGCGTAGGCGATAGCGGAAGCGACTCCTCCCACCAAAAACATCTCCAGTCCTTCAAAAAACCACTGTTTCCCCGTAAAAAAAGAGCGCATTGAGCCGACCAAAAAAAGAGTGAATGCCGTGAAAACCGCAGCCAATTTAAACGGCGAAGCCAATAATCCAAAAAATAAAAACGGCATTAAAGGCACGGAGCCTGCGGTCACAAAAGCAAAAAGAGTAAAAACTCCTCTGGATATTGGTTTTGCTTTTTCAGAAGCCGGGGATAAACTTAATTCTTCGTGCAACATCAAATCAATCCAGAATTTCTTATTTTTTGATATCAAGCTCAAAAGACTTTCCAAATCTTTCCCTTTATATCCCTTCTGCGTCAGAATTTTCCTCGTTTCTTTTATTTCTTCCTCTCGGCACGTTTGTATTTCAGAGGACTCCACTTCGCGTTCTTTTTTAAAGACATTGCTTTCCGATTTTGTCCCGAGATAATTTGAAGCCGCCATTGAAAATCCGTCAGCCAAAAGATTGGCGAATCCTAAAAGAAGCACTGTGACTGGCGAAAGACTTGCTCCCGCAACTCCGGCGATAACCGCGAAAGTGGTTATAATGCCGTCATTCGCGCCATAAACAACGTCTTTAATAAAGCGGCCTCCGCGTTGATGCGCTAATTTTTTAACTTCTGCCATGTTGATTTAACTTTCAGAAAATTACGACAACTCCAACAATCCTGAAATTTTATTTTTATCAAACCCCACAATAATTTCTCCTTCAATATCAACCACAGGAACGCCCATCTGGCCCGACTTTTGGATTACCTCTTCTCTCTTCTCTGCATTAACGGAAACATCAAATTCTTCATATCCAACCCCTTTCTCTTTAAAAAACTCTTTTGCCTGACGGCAGTATACGCATGAAGGAGTGGTATAAATTTTAACTTTTTTCATAATACAATCATCATAACAAATTAAATAAAAAATAAAAAGCCCGAAAACAGGGCTTTCAACAATTCGTATCTGATTTAAAAAACTTCTTTTAAAGATTCGGCTATAATTTTTAACGCTTTATCCAGCTGACATATCGTAACTGTCAGCGGCGGCATAAAACGAATTGTCTTTTCTCCCGCGCCCGCCAAAAGCAATCCTTTGTCCTTGCAGGACTCAATAATCTTCTCGCGCGCCGAAACAGATTCAAGCTCAATCCCTATCATCAACCCCAGACCTATCACATCAACAATTTGATCGCAAGAAGATATTATCTTTTTTAATCTTTCAAGGGCGTAAGCCCCCAAATTAGCCGCTTTTTCAACCAGATTGATTCTCTCAATAAAATCAATATTAGCTATAGCGGCCGCGACCGACAAAGGGTGAGCGTGGAAACTGCTCGAATGCATTCCCTGCTCAAAATCAGGAAATTTTTCAGCATTAACCACAACAGCGCCAATGGGAAGCCCGGCCCCTAGCGACTTTGAAAGACAAATCATATCAGGCGTTATCCCAAAATGTTCACAGGCGAACATTTTTCCTGTTCTCCCGAAACCGGTCTGGATTTCATCGGCGATAATATATAAATTTAGTTCATCTCTTAAATGTTCAATAAGCCGTCTTAATAAGTTTCCTTCAGGAATATTTATGCCGCCTTCTCCCTGGACAGGCTCAAACTCAAAAGCGATTAAAGGTCCCGCTTCATAATCCAGTAATACCTCTTTTGTAAGTTTGACTTCATCCCAGAGTTTGCCCCAATAAACCGTTTTATCGGGGAAAGGCAATTTTCCAAAAGCGCAACTTGATGACGCGCCCACCAACTGCGCCTTTTTTGAATTTGTTAAACATTGCGCCTCTCCATGCCTGCCGGCAAAAGTGTTTTTAAAAGTCAAAAAGGAAAACTTGCAAGAAGAATATTTGAGAGGCTTTTTATAAGGGATAAAAATATCGTCATTTAACATCATTTCTAATTCCTCTTGGAGACAACCGCTATTTTTAAGATGGGCGTACTTGGCGATTTTCAAAGCAAGATTTACGGTGGTCGCTCCGGAAACCTCAAAATAAACTCTTTTTTTAAACGGCATTATTTTGTCGGTGAGCTCAACGAGTTTTTCCGCAAGAGCAACGCGCGAGACTTCCATTTTCTTCCCGCCTATGACAATTTCCGTCTGATACGGCCAATCCGCGCTTATACAGGCGTGGAGCTGACCTGTTTGTTGTTTTATCGCGAGTGCCACAAATTTTGGAGTATGGCCGGTATTCACCAATCCGATCTGCGAAATAAAATCCAGATATTCATTTCCGTCAATATCTATAATAACCGCTCCCTTTCCTCTTCTTAAAACAGGACCTCGCATATCAACGGTTGTGGTGCCGATTATTTCTTTTTCTCTTTTCAAATATTCCTCTGTTTTTACCAGCTTTCTCAATTTTCCCCCCTTTCTTCTTTTTTAAAAGAGCGGTGGCCAACATTCAATGTTTAATATTGAATTTCGGCAATCCTAAAAACTTTTCCATATTTTAAACATACACAAATTTTCCTAAAAAAACAAGGCAGGATTTACCCTGCCTTGTTAAAAAAAATCAAACTGCAAGGACCGACCTTGCGGAAAATTATTTTAGAACCCATCTCAAAAATGGCTTTGAAAGCGAAATCGAGCGAATTTCATGACGAGACCGCTACCACAGAAACTAGTCATATTAGGATAATTTCCGAGAAAGCGGCTGCAACCGGAATTAGCCGATTGCAGCTCAAATGCATTTTAAGATGGGTTTTAATCCTCTTTCTTGAAAAACAGCAAAAGAGCCACTATTATTGATAAAATACCGACAATAACCTGTATCCATGGAGTCCCCCCTGTAAGGCTTGAAAGCCAGTTGTAAAATGGAGGCAGAAGATGCGCGATGCCTCCTATAAGCAAAAGAATCCCCGCAAGTGTTTTCATAAGATAATTTATGACGCCAATCTAAAAAACGCGACCTTTTATTATAATATTATACCATAATTTGTAAAACTTTTCACCAGTAAACTTTTCCACAGCCGTCCGGAATCTGATACAATTAAAAAATGCCTGAAGAAGAAATAAAGTTTACCCACGGCTTTAACTTAATCAAAGACATCGGATTATTAAGGATGGAAAAAATTAAACGCAGCTTCAAATCTTATAAGGCCGCTTGGGAAGCGCCTGAAAAAGAAATCAAAGAAAAAATTAAAGATGAAACTACCTCTGAAATTATTTTACAAAACCGGCAGAAAATAAACCTGGAAAAAGAATGGGAGAAATTAAAAAAAGACGGGATAAAGATTTTAGTCCCCGAGTGCAAAGAATATCCGCCTCTGCTTAAAGAAATCAGCCACCCCCCGCAAATCTTATATTATTTAGGAAATTTAAAAAAAATCCATGTTAATTATTCCGTGGCGATAGTCGGCACAAGAAAAGCCACTCCTTATGGCCTTGAAGCAAGTTTCAAGCTGGCATCCGATCTTGCCTGTAAAAATATAAATATTGTCAGCGGGCTTGCTTATGGAATTGACGCCTACGCCCATAAAGGATGCCTTGAGATGAACGGCGCGACTTTTGCCGTTCTTGGATCCGGAGTTTTAAAAATCTATCCGAAAACAAACATAAAGATAGCCGAAGCGATTATCGCAAATAACGGCGCGGTCATTTCCGAATTCCCTCCTCTGCTCGAACCCGACAAATGGACTTTCCCCCAAAGAAACAGAATTGTTGCCGGCCTTTCCCACGCCGTAATTGTGGTGGAAGCCCCGGAAAAAAGCGGCGCTCTTATAACCGCTGGCTTCGCGACGGACGCGAACCGCGATATCGGCGCGGTTCCTGGAGAAATATTTTCCATTAACTCCAAAGGGACAAATATGCTTTTAAAAAACGGTGCTTCCCCTATCATGAACGCCGACGACGTTTTAGAGATTTTAGGTATCAGGGAAAAAGCGCAGGCGGAAGAAATATTTGACGAAACGGAAAAAAATATATTAAAGTGTTTAGAATCGCCTAAAGATACTGAAAATTTGCGGAATGAAATGAATATAGACATTAAAATACTTAACCAAAAACTAAGTCTTTTGGAAATCAGAGGCGTCATCAAAAACGAAAACGGCAGGTTTTATAAAATACTATGAAACCATTGAAAAACTAATAAAATAACAATCTTTGATAAGGAAATTTTGTAATCACAAAATTTCCTTTACCGCTTTACATTTTTAGTGGTCTAACTAAAAAACATGAAATTAGTAATTGTAGAAAGCCCAACAAAAGCAAAAACTATTTCCCGATTTCTAAATCGAGATTTTAAAGTTGAATCAAGCTACGGCCATGTGCGCGATCTGCCAAAATCAAAGCTTGGAGTTGATATAAAAAACGATTTTGAACCTCAATATGTCATCCCCGATGAAGCGCAAAAAAGAATTACAAACCTTAAAAAAACGGCAAAAAAAGCGAAAGAAATAATATTGGCTACCGACGAGGATCGGGAGGGAGAAGCCATTGCCTGGCATTTAACCCAGGCGCTTGAATTAAATGTAAACGCCAAGCAAACCCCAAATGTTGAAAGAATTGTTTTCCACGAAATAACAAAAAAAGCGATCACCGAAGCGCTCCAAAAGCCGCGCGGGATTGATATGAATTTGGTAGACGCCCAGCAGGCGCGAAGAGTGCTGGATAGGCTAGTAGGATACGAACTTTCGCCTTTTTTGTGGCAAAAGATAAAAAGAGGATTATCCGCGGGGAGGGTCCAATCCGCAGCGGTTAGGCTTATAGCGGAGCGGGAAGAAGAAATAAAAAAATTTAAAAGCGAAGAATATTGGACGATCGCTGCTTTGCTCCTCAAACGCGAAACGAGAAAAGCGAAACGTGAAATCAATGAAAATAAATTTGAAGCGCTTTTGACAAAAAAGGACGATAAAACAATTCCCAAACTAGGAATCAAATCAAAAGCGGAAGCGGATAATATATTAAAAGACCTGCAGAAAGCCGAATATAAAGTAAGTAATGTCCAAAAAAATGAAGTTAAAAGAACGCCACCTCCTCCATTCACCACAAGCACGCTCCAGCAAGAAGCGAATAACCGCTTCAGATTCAGCGCCAAACAAACAATGCGGATAGCACAACAGCTTTATGAAGGGATAAATTTTGCAGGAGAACAAACGGGCCTTATAACCTACATGCGGACAGATTCAGTAAGCCTGTCTTTTGAATCCATGATATGCGCGAAAACAACGATTGAAAAAAAATTTGGGAAAGCCTACGCGCTTGAAACGCCAAGAATATACAAAACAAAATCAAAACAAGCGCAGGAAGCGCACGAAGCAATCAGGCCCGCCATGCCTGAAAAATCGCCAGACGACCTCAAAAAATACTTAGATCCCCAGCAATACAAACTCTACAAATTAATCTGGCAAAGAATGATAGCTTCCCAAATGCGGGAGGCGATCTTTGACGCTACCGCCGCGGACATATCCGCGATTCCTTTAAATTCGCAGCGGATAAACTATACTTTCAGAGCAAACGGTTCGGTAATTAAATTTGATGGATTTTTAAAAATTTATGAAGGAAAGATATCCGCCAAAGAAAATATTCTGCCGGAACTTTCAAAAGAAGAAAAATTGGAATTGGAAAAACTACTGCCAAGCCAAAAATTTACCCAACCGCCAGCGAGATATTCCGAAGCGGCGCTCATCAAAGCGCTTGAAGAAAACGGCATAGGCAGGCCTTCCACCTACGCGCCCACCATTTCAACAATCCAAGACCGCGGTTATGCGGAAAAAGATGAAAACCGAAAACTTTTTCCCACGGAAATCGGCATCGTCGTAAATAATCTGCTGGTTGAACATTTCCCTAAAATTGTGGACATTAAATTCACCGCCGCTATGGAAGAAGATTTGGACGAAATAGCGGAGGGAAAAATAAAATGGCGGCCGGTTGTTAAAAATTTTTACGGCCCTTTCAAAGAAAATTTGATTAAAAAGACAAAAGAAGTTCAAAAAGAGGACTTGCTTCAAAAATTAGGCCGTGAATGCCCTGAATGCGGGGCGGAAATGGTTATAAAATTCGGGAAATTCGGGAAATTTTACGCCTGCGGAAGATATCCTGATTGCAAACACACGGAAGCCACCGAGGAAGAACAAAAAACGCAAAAAGAAAACGAAGGGGAAATTTGCGAAAAATGCGGAGCGCCGATGGCCGTAAAAAGAGGAAAATACGGAATGTTTCTGGGATGCTCAAATTATCCTGAATGTAAAAATGTAAAAAAAATTCAGCGCTCTATCGGCGTTAAATGCCCGAAATGCGCCGACGGCGACATTATTGAAAGGAAAACAAAACGAGGAAAGCTTTTCTACGGCTGCTCAAAATGGCCTAAATGCGATTTCACATCTTGGAAAAAGCCATTGCCAAATAATTAAAAAATTGTATAATATCTTAATGCGAAAAGATGTTATTTCTTGGGAAGAGTTTTCTAAAAATGCCGAGATTGATAAAATGCCTCCAAAAGAACAGGCGTTTATTGAACGGGCTTTTTATTTCGCGGAAGAGGCGCACGAAGGCCAAAAACGGCTTTCCGGAGAGCCGTATGCGCTTCATCCGATAAATATCGCTCAAAACATAGCTTCCTCCAAATTAGACGCGACAACTATCGCCGCCGCTTTATTGCACGATACGATAGAAGACAGCAAAATAACCTTAAAACAAATCCGCAAAGAATTCGGCAATGACGTGGCTTTTTTGGTTAACGGCGTCACAAAAGTCAACACTATAAAATATAAAGGAATAGAAAGAACGATTGAATCAATAAAAAAAATGTTTCTTGCGATTGCCGAAGATGTCCGCGTAGTCATTCTGAAGCTTTACGACCGCCTCAACAATATGGAAACGCTTTATGTGCACCCCAAAAATAAACAACAGCGCATCGCGCTTGAAACTTTGGAAATTTACGCGTCAATCGCCGACCGGCTGGGAATGGGCGATTTAAAAGCAAAGCTGGAAGACATGGCTTTTCCTTATGTTTACCCGAAAGAATATGAATGGTTAAAAAGCCGGCTGAAGGAAAAAATGCATGAAAGAGAAGAATATCTGAAAAAATTGACGCCTGAAGTCGTAAAAGAATTAAAAAAAGAAAACATACATCCGGTAGATGTTTTGTACAGGGCAAAACATCTCTACAGCATCTGGCGCAAACTTACAAAAAATAATATGGATTTTTCTTCAATAAACGATCTCGCGGCAATCCGCATTATCGTAAAAAATATTGAAGAATGCTATGCCGCTTTGGGAATTATACATAAACTATGGAGGCCTTTTCCCGGTAGAATAAAAGACTATATCGCCCTCCCGAAACCGAATGGTTACCAAAGCCTCCACACGACCGTATTCTGCAAAGACCGCAAAACCACGGAATTTCAAATCCGGACTGCCGATATGCAAGCCGAAGCGGAATATGGAATCGCCGCCCATTGGGCTTGGGATGAAGAGGGCAAACCGAAATCTGGTCTTCAAACGCAGCACAAAAAATTTTCTTGGGTTAAACAGCTACAAGAATGGCAAAAAGAGTTTTATCAAAATTCCGCTTCGGAAGATTTTCTTGAATCTTTAAAAATAGATTTTTTCAAGGACCGCATTTTCGCGCTTACTCCAAAAGGAGATGTTATTGACCTCCCGGAAGGCTCCACGCCGGTTGATTTCGCGTATAACATCCATTCTGATCTGGGAGATCAGATATCCGGCGCGAAAGTAAACGGAAAATTGACCGCCTTATCGCAGCAGCTTTCTTCCGGAGACATAGTGGAAATTATAACTCAAAAAAACAAAAAGCCTAAAATTGAATGGCTCTCTTTCGTAAAAAGCCAGATTGCTAAAAACAAAATACGGGCGCATATCAAAAAATCCAATATTATATTGAATGAAAAGCCTCCGGAAAATATCAAATTCATTCTAAAAGTAGAAGACAGGGTCGGCTTAATAAAAGACGTGGCCTCGGTGTTTTCAAAATCAAAAATAAACATTCATAGCCTTTCAGGGGACGCTTCTGAAGCGGCAAGCCATCAAATCAGTTTAAGTTTTACCCCCAAAAGCAGGAAGCAAGCCGAACTAATGAAAATAAAATTGAAAAATATAAAAGGGATCTATGAAATAATTGAACCTTGAAAACAAATAAAAAAAGGTTTCAAGAATGTAAAAAGCCGTCCATCGGAGAATTTTCGTCTTGGGCGGAAACTTCTCTTACTGAAAATCCATCGTTATTCATTTTTTGATTTAAAATTTCTTCTTTTACTTTCTCAATTTCTTCTTTCCTAAAAATACTGTCTTCGCGCGCTTTCATAATCAAAGACAAAAATCTTCTCAATTCTTCCTCCGAAAAAAAATCTATGTGTATTCTTCCTTTAGCGCCCTGCTTCACGATTGACACGGGGATTCCTATAATATCGGAAATTCTTTTCTCCATAAACCGCGTTTCCGGGTCAGGGAGATCGTCTAACTTCCGCGCCCGCTCAACCGCTATTTTTCGCGAAGCCAATTCCGCCTCTCTTACGCTGTATCCGCGGTAAATAATGTCTTTATAAAGCATCTGCTGGGATTCGGGCCTGTCATGAAGCATTAAAAGAGGACGGGCATGCCCCTCGCTGATCCTTCTTTCGGCAATGGCCCGTTGCATTTCCTCCGGCAGATTCAAAATGCGGATAGTATTTGTGACGACTACTCTGCTTTTTCCTATTTTTTGGGCGATGTCTTTATGCATCATCCCGAAATCTTCAGCTAGTTTCTTAAAAGCTCTCGCTTTTTCAACCACATTTAAATCTTCCCTTTGGATATTTTCAACCAAAGCAAGCTCCAATTTTATTTTTTCCGGTGGCTCTTTCCTTATAATTACCGGCGCTTGTAAAATACCCGCCTCCTTGCACGCCCTCAATCTCCTCTCGCCTGATATAAGCTCGTACTCAACCGCCGTGCCGGTTTCAACTTCCCGCTCTTTTCTCACGACAACCAACGGCTGCAAAAGGCCGTATGTCTTTATTGAATCGGCAAGATCTTTGAGCTGTTCTTCGTTAAACTCGCGGCGCGGCTGCATTGGATTCGGTTTGATTTTATCAAGCTCAATCCAAAAAATACTGTTTGACTGATTCTGATTGTTATAATTATAATCCATGGGATTTTTATATAACCTAGCTACATAATAACAAAAATGATATAATAAACAAGAAAAAAAGTTGTTGATAAAGGGACAAAACCCCGTATAAAACTTGCCGCTGTGGTGGAATTGGCAGACACGCACGACTCAAAATCGTGTGCCGAAAGGCATGTCGGTTCGACTCCGACCAGCGGCAAACGAAGTTTGGCGGTGAGTAAAACAATTGCTTGTTTTGCGTGTCGAAGTCAAAAAGATTTTCGTTATCCGAACCGACTAAGGAACAAGAATGCTTACATCGTCGCCCTATAGATCAACACCTCGCACACACCAAGAGTCTCACACTTGAACGGCGGGGGTGCGAAGATTTTGTTTTCCATAAATTCAAAAAAAAAAGAATTTGCCGCTTCATGCCAAAGGCAGATTCGCCTCTGGCGAAAAAAAATTGAAAATTGTTAAATCTTGCGGCTCGCTGCTATTCTCACAGAAGAGTTAAAATCAAAATTGCTATAATAACAACTGCTATTTCCTGCGGAACGCCGTTTTTAAAATCCGGCCGCGATGCCACATGCAGTTTTTTCTTTACGCGGTGGTAAGCTGAAAGATATTTATTTTGAGGATAAATTTTCCATAATGCGATAAAGCCGTCCGGTAAAAGGCCGAAAAACGCCCCGAAATTAGCCAAAAAATATTGCCGGAAAGTCCAATCCCCTGCCGCAGCGATGACAGCAACCGTTATCACTCCAAACAAAAGATCGGCTGAAACCGGTAAAATAACATCCCATTTTGAATTTGGCTTTTCGGATAATTTATAATCCCAATGGGAAATTCTATCAATTAAAAAATGCAAAATAACCGCGAAAATCGCGATTAAAATTGGCTTTTTTACTTGGCTGGCAAGAGCCGCGCTTGCCAAAAAATGAGGAGCAAGAATCATATTAAAAAGCGCTTATTGGATAATTTCGTTTCCTTTGACTTTAAAAATCTTTTTGGGAGTCTCTTCAATTTTTTCAGCTTTAGTACGACCCGTTTCAGTATCTTTTTTACAATGTGGGCAGTTTTCAGGAATATTTCCTTCCATTTCTAAACCGCAATTGGAACAAAATTCAACATCGCCCTTCAAAACATCGTCAATTTCCATAATCAAATTCCATAATTCTTGCCTTATCTGCGCTAAACTTTTTTCGCCTGATTTTTCATCTAAATTCTTGAGCTGTAATTTTATATTCTCTTCATCGCTCCCCAAATTTTCTTTAAAAGATTCCATTTTTAAATTACTCATAATTTTTAAAAATTAAATACGCGCTTCGACCTTAATAATATTTCTATATTATTTAAAGACAAAAATCAATTCCCTTTCGCGCTGACATTTATGTTAACTTTTGCGCCAGCCATACCCTCCGCTATCGCCCTCCACGCCCCTGTTTCTGGATTTTCAATTTTAAACAGCTGGTAAGTGCGCGAAGAAGCGAATCTCATGCCTTCTGTTTTCTGGGCAATATCCTTGTTGATGATTTTTCCTGCCGGAGTTTCCAACGTAAAAACCATATTCTCCGCGCCATCACCTTCAACAAGCATCGTAACGGTCATGCTGTAATGTCTTGGCTCCACGGTAAATACGGAGGCGACACGGCCGCTTCCGCCGAATTTCTCCTTGGCGTCTTTTTCCAACTCTTCCAGCCTTTTTTGGATTTCGGTCGTTTCATTTCTATAAAATTGAGCCAGTAAATCTTCAAGATATATTCCTTCCCCGATATAAAAACTAAAATTAAACTTTTCCTTAAGAAACGCGGATTTTTCATTAAGTTTTGTGTCGGTTATGATAATTTTTTTAAATATTTCGGCCAATCTGGAATCATTTTTATATTTTTGAATAGCGCGCTTCATTTTAATTTCCGCCTCTCTCAATTCCAAAGAATCAGGCTGGTTCAACGAATCAAAAACATTTTTATCGGATTCATCAAAAGAATTAAATAAATCCAACACGAAGTTCTTTAGACTTCCTTTTTCCTCAATATCCGCGAGGGTTTTTTCAGAAACTTGCGCCGCTACAACATACTTGTCTATTCTTGACTGAAGTATATTCCGCAATAAATCATAGTCCCGCGCATCATCCGATATTTTAATTTTTTTCAAATTTTCAACGCTTTCTCTAAAAGCAACGGCCGCTTCCGCCAAGGCCTTTTTATATTTCGGGGTAATTGCTTCAAGATAATTAAATCTCTCCTCGTCTTTTGAAAACACCAGTAATCCTGCCATAATTTCAATCTGTTCTTTGATTGATTTCTCAATTTTTTCCAACTCGGCGGCGGCGAGTTGCTCCGCATTAAATTTTTTATAAACCAGCAGTTCATCCAATAAACTATCCATATCCTTGTATTGTCCCAAAAGCGACTCCAAAAAATTATCAATATCCTTATCTTGCCCGAATCTGCTTCTTTGTAATATATACGCTTCATTAGATATTTCTTTAAGGTTGTCTTTAGCCTCGTATATACGCGTGATGTCTTCGGAATTTACTATCATCGCGTTTGTAATATCCTTATCTCTGCCGATTTCCAAAAAACCGGCAATTCCTCTCGCGATTATAGCTCCTTTGTTTAAAGATTTTTCTTTTGCCAACGCCGTCTCCGCAAAAATACCTTTGTTGTGGTAATCATCTTTTTTGTTTGTTTTTTTTTGCGAAACAGCGCCGGCCAAAGCTTCTCCGATCCATTCCCTTATGTCAAAATACTGCCTGATAACGTTTTCAAAAGTCGGTTCTTTGTCATCTTTTACTTTATTTAACAAAAAATAACCGGTAACCACGGCGACCGCTAAAATCAAAATTACTAGCGTGACTATAATCTTGAAAGCAATTCTTTCAGCCGTCCACATAATAGCTATTTTAACATTTTTTAACCAAGTAAAAAATATTTTAATTATTTAAAACATTTTTTGCCGCTTCCCAAATTTCCGGCTGGCTGTGTTTTGTTTTTAGCCAATACCACCATTCGGCGCCCCACAGATAAACTTCAGGGAAACCAACCTTTCTGGCATAATCAATATTTTCATTAAACTGCTTTAAATTCATTGACTTCGCCTGTTCTTCCAAGCTTGATTCGTAAAGCATCTTGTGGCCCCACGGCTCTGCCTGAAGCTCGGAAACTATAATCGGTTTTTTCGGAAAAAATAAACGGACAAAATTGGCCTTAAGCCAAAAAAATTTCGGAGGCAGAGGATATTTTATGTAGCCGGTTTTTTCATTCCAAACAATTCTATACATTGTCGTGCCGAAAATATCGGCTCTTTTCGCGGCTCTTAGCCAAACGCTTAATTCGCCGCTGTCAGTAATGATTATCGGATGTTCGGCATCAAGCGAACGAACTAAATTAATTTCTTTTTCTAATAGCCCCACATCCAATTCAGGACATTCGCCAAATGGCAAAAAAGGCTCATTTTCTATCTGCCAAGCGTAGAGATTTTTTAAATCGCGATATCTTACAACCGTTTTTTCAATATATTCCAATAATTCTTGATTCTTAATTAGTAATTCTTGATTCTTAATCCAATCAGGTTCATGGCATTCGGGCCAGCGAGGAAGCTTTCTGCCAATAACCAAAATCAATTTTACGTCTCTTTTCTCCGCTTCATCAATCATCCAATCATAATCATTAAAAACAAAGCTCCCTTCACGCGGCTCAATATCTTCCCAGTAAATCGGTAAATGCAGAGCTTTTACTTTTAAATCGTCTAAAATCGCGAGATAAGTTTCTTGCCAATTCAGCCCCATTTTAACGGCGAAAAATTTTGAAAAAGTAGCGCCCCATTGAATGTCATCCGTGACGCCGAAAGGCCTTTTCAATGAAAAACCAAAAATAAAAATAAGAAAAATAAAGATAAAAATTAAAATAATTTTAAAAACGGCTTTTTTCATTTTAAATGTCACGTCGCAAGGTCGGTCCTTGCGGAAGATTAAATATGCTTAACTAGCGATGCTTAAAACCACAAGCCCAGCGCCGATAACAAAAACGGCTAAAATCTTTTGGGCCACAACGCCTTTGCTTATTCTTTCTTCCAAAATTTCGGGAGAAATTATTGATATAAAAACGGCTAAAATCAGAAGAAAAATATACTGGATCCCCTGCAAGGCGCTGACCAAAGTCACGCTCCCCAAAAAAATAGCGTAATTTATCAGCATAAAAGCCGCTCCGGCAAGCGCTTTATTCATAATAATCAAAGCGCCGGTCTTTTTTTCTAAATTTCTTGCCGCGCCAAAAATAAGCTTCCTGTTTTTTGAAGAAACGAGAATCAAAAAAACAGCAAAAAAACTGCCCATCCTTGTCCAAATAAATCCGGAAATAAACGACTGATAAATAAAAATAAATTTAATGGAAACGTAAAAAATCCCAAAAAGCAATGAGGAAAAAACGGCAATGCCCAGCCCTTTCAATGAATATTTCTTAAATCTTTTTAATTCCGCGCTTTCGTCTCTTTTCTTAACGGAGATCAAAACGCCTCCCGCGACTAAAAGCAAAAAAGCGGCTATCTGAAGCCAGCCAAGCCGCTCCCCTAAAAACAAAAAGCTTAAAATAAAAACAAACACCGGCGAAAATCCTCCAATAATCGGAATAGCCCTTGACGCCTCGTTTTCTCTAAGAGTTTTAAAAAAAATAAACAGGGTGAAAAGAAAAAATACGCCGACCAAAAGGCTGAAACCCGCCAGCGAAAAACCAGGCCAGACAAACCCGAAAGGAACAAAAACCAAGGCAAAAATACTCAAAATCCCGACATAAAAAGAATAAATTATCGGATTAGAAACCGGCTTTACTAAAATATATCTGTCAATTAATGAATTGGCCGCTAAAAGAAAGTATGCTAAAACAGCGATAAATAACCACATATTAAATTTCCAACTTATTTTCTTTACAAATTTTCGCGTACTCAAAAGCGCTCGGCCGGATTTTTCTCTCCATTGTTTTGTAGTCTACTCCCACCAGCCCGAATCTCGGCCAGAAACCGCTATCCCACTCAAAATTATCCAGAAGAGACCAATAAAAGTAACTGCGAACATCTATTCCTTCAGTAACAGCGCGCGCTACCGCCTGTAAATGAGTTTTAATGAATTCCGTTCTCTTCAAATCTTGAGAATCGGCAATTCCATTTTCTGTTATAAAGATCGGTTTCCCGAATCTAGAGTATGCCCCCCTTATATTTTGATAAAGACCTTCAGGATAAATTTCCCATCCGATTTCAGAAACATCTCCAAGATTTCCTCCAATAATGGGCGCGCGTCTATAATAATTAAGACCAAAAAAATCAAAATAGTTTTTGACAAACCATGGAAATATAAAATTTCTAATGTCATGCAAAACCCATCTCAAAGTCTCGGGCGCAATCCAACCGGTACTTTCAACAATTCCAATAAAAAATTCTTTATTTATATCTTTCATTTTCTTATATACATTTTTATGCGCTCTAATCATATGCATATAAGCACGAATTGGCGCAAATAAACTTTGCTTCGGTGCCGGAAATTTTTTCGTTACATAGGCATTAACAAACCAATACCCCGGCTCATTTAAAACCACCCAGAACTTAACTTGATCTCTTAATGCTCCCGCGATGCGTTCACAATATATCGCAAAATCATTCACAGTTTTTTTGTTCTCCCATCCGCCTTGATTTGCAACCCAAATAGGAAACGGCCAATGCCAAAGCGTTACGAACGGCTCAATCCTCCGCTCGCGGAGCGCCCTGATAACTTCGCGGTAATGCTCAATTTCTTTTTCGTTAAATTTTCCTTCTTCCGGCTCTATCCGCGACCACTCAATAGAAAAACGATGGGCATTGTGACCCAAAGATTTCGCGATGTCAAAATCCTCACGGAAGCGACTGTAATGATCGCAGGCGCGACCGGAAATATAATTCTCCAAATCCAATGGCGCGGGCCATTTTTTAAAAAGATGCTCTGGAGATTGCTTTCTAAAATCTTCTTTCTTAATTCTAGATTCCAGATTCTTTATTCTAGATTCTGATTTTTCCCATTCCGCCCAGTCATTATGATTATTTCCCTCAACCTGATGGGCCGAAGTCGCCGCTCCCCAATAAAAATCATTAGGAAATTGAAAACTCATCCCGTTAGAGATAGGAAATGATTAAAAATCATTTCCGTAAATTATTCTTGTAATTTCCAATTATTTTCATTGGCGACCTTTTTAAATCCCGTTAAAAAAATAAAGGCTTTGATCTCTAACGGGATTCATAATATTAACTTAATCATAACAAAAAATCCGCCTTTGTGAAAAGAAAAATAACCACTTTTTTGCGTCATACTACTCTAATGGACGGCTGTTTCAAGCTCGGGTGAAAAATCGCTCTCAACCACACTGAAAGTTCTCCGCCCCAAAATTTGGCCGCGGTCGGTTATGACATCAACCCGCCATTTGCCAGGCGCAACATTTCCTTTCAGGCTGTACCCGCGATAACCGCCGTCTCGTCCGCCTGTTATTGGAAACGACAAATCGGATTTTACAATCCATTTGTCTTTCTGCCCGTCAAAATACGACCAGCGATGAAAAATACTTGTGTTAATTTTTGTCGGCGCAAAAACCGCGCTATAAAAATATATCGGCTCGCCGCGCTTCCAGTGAAAGACGGAGTTGGATTCTTCAAAAAAATAATACCAAGAAGCAGGCTCATATGAAACAGCATACCCGCCTGAATCATTCCGCGAAATGCCGTGATAAACGCCGCTTTCTTTCATGGAAAGAGGGATAGGCGGGATGATATTCGTAAAATAAAAAATATGGAAAGCCACATAAACGCATCCAATGCTTGAAGCAAGCAAAAAGCGGCTTTGTTTTATTTTTTCAGAGGCTGTATAAAAAAGAAGCAGGATAAAAACCCCTATTAAAAAAATGCTTATAAAACCGCTCAAAATAAAAATGTCCGCGCCCATCTTCCCGAACAAAACGGGAACGGCAAAAACGGAATAAGAAAAGAGGGCGACAAAATACACGTTAATCTGGAATGCCAAACGCAGGTATCTTTTCCGGAAAAATTCGTTGCCGACAAAAAATATCGCCAAAGCCAAAATAAACGGCCAGCTTTTGGCAAAAGACGCGCTTCTTGAGTAAAAAACGACAAAAACGCTGAAAAGCCCGCCGAACACCAATTGTAAGACAATGGGCAGTAAAAAAGTGTATTTTTCAAAAATACGGCCGCGCAGACGGCCAGCGCCATGGAAATTAATCAGCACGATTGCCGCGCCAGCGGCAAAAAGATAAAAAATAATAGCTAAATTTTCAATCCATAAATCAACCCGCCTTAACGTAAGGCTGTCCAGCGCGAATCCTATCAAAAGCGCCGCGAATGACGCGCGACGTTCATATTTATCATAAAAATTCTTTAGATTTTTTATGACGCTAATCGGCATAGTTTCGTAATTCAAAGTTATTTTAAACCGTTTATTTTGCCCACCGCGCTGATATAATCGCAATAATCGCAATCTTTCCCCGATGCGGGAATTTTGCCGCCATTTAAACATTTATGGATGTCGAAAATCGTCTTCTCAACCCACGAATCATCTCCGGTGTAAGCAATCAGAGTCACATCAAATTCAAGTCTGGCGTCAAATGCTTCTGCGTCGGCTTTTCCGTTACAATAAACGAAATAACCGGTGTCGGATACTTTGTGGCCATTCCGCCTCAAAAGCCACTGGTAAATTTCCATCTGCCTTTTGTATCCTTTGTGCCAGTCTTTATTGAGCTCGGTTATTTCTTCGGCTTTCGCGGTGGCTTTGTAATCCACAACAATAAACTCGCTTTTGGAATTTTGCCAGAGATCGTCAATAGCCCCGAACACCAAAAGGTTGGTCGGCTTATGCGCGTATCGGACGCCCGTAAAATTATGCCTCCATTCGTTTAAATTTTCATGCGGCACTGGCCTCGCGTCCACGCCGTATCTTGCGATCAACGGATGTTTCGTTCCGCTCGCACGATGGATGTCAAATTCCTGCTTAAGCAAAGCATCAACAGCGCTGTTTAACGAAAACGGAAATCCCGGGGGACGGCCAACCCCCAAAACTCTATCGTAATAAAAACATCTCGGGCATTCCAAAAATAAATCAATCTTTGAACGGGATAATTTAAAAAGCTCTTGCGAGCCGCTTTTGTAAATTCCTCTATTTCTTTGTGAATTATAATATTTGCTCATATTGATTTTAAAACGGCAAGGCGACACTTTGTTTTTAACAGACTATACTTTTTATATTTTACCTTATTTTCCTTGAATTGCGAATTTTTTGCGTCCGTAAGTAAAAATAACAACTTGGGAACGAAGCTCCCAAGTTGTTATTTTTACTTTCAAAGTATTTAATTAAAATCCAAAAATCCGCAGAAATGGGCCGATAATAATTCCCAGCAAAGACTCCTGGTAAATTTGAGAAGACGGGGATTGTTCCGTCGGTTCCTTGATTGGAATTTGTTCTATTGGCATTTGCTGTTCCAGCGTAGGCCCCATTTCCTGCTGTATCATCTCTTCCATTTTCCGCGTTTCTTCTTCCATTATCTGCTGCTGGGTTCTTTCCGTTTCCCGGCGTATCATTTCTTCCTGGATTTCTTGAGTTCCTTCATTTCTCATCTGTTCCATTTCCTCGGGAGACGGCATATACCCGCCTTCAAATTCTCCTTCCGGCATCATTCCTTCTGTTCCTTCAAAAAAATCATCGCGCATCATATCATCCGCTTCTCCTTCTTCCATAATTTCTTCCCTTCTCATTTGCTCTATCTGGCGCATCATTTCATTTCCTTGTTCCATCCTTTGCATCTCTTCAGGAGAAATCAATCCTTTTTCTTTGGCAAAATTAAAACATTCTTCTTCATGATCAGGCGTATCGCAATAAGCTCTGCACTCCTCCTCGCTCCGGCATCCTCCGGGGCCCCCTTCTCTCATCATCTCCATTCCTTTTTTCATTTCTTCCAATTCCTCCGGCGGAATAAGGCCGCGCTCCGACGCGAAATTAAAACATTCCTCGTTATGTTCCGGCGCGTTGCAGTAAGATTCGCATTCTTCTTTGCCTTTGCACCCGCCGGGGCCGGAACCTCCCATTTTTCTTGCCATTTCAGCTTCTTCTTGGGACATAAATCCGGCTTTCTCGGCAAAAGAAATACACTCCTCGGAATGGTTCGGGTCATCGCAATAAGCTTCGCATTCGCCTTTACCTTTACATCCTCCCGGACCGCTGGTTATACCGAGTTCCGCCATTTTTTTCGCTTCTTCAGCTTCCTCCGCGCTCATAAATCCTGCCGCTTCGGCGAAAGTTACGCACTCCATCATATTTTGCGGCTCTGAACAATAAACATCGCATTCTTCCCTGCCTCGGCAATTAGGCATTTTTACTCCTTTTTTCAAAGCGTCAAGAACTTTCAATGTTTCTTCTTTTTCTTCAGGAGGCATCAAATCGTATTCAATCACAAAATTGATACACTCTTCCATATGAGCGGAATCTTCGCAATAAGCGTCGCATTGGTTCTTTCCCCGGCAATCCCCCGGCCCTTTGCCACCGGTCTTGCGAACCATTGCCACTTCTTCGGGGCTCATAAACCCGGCTGCTTCGGCAAAAGCGACGCATTCTTCCGTATTCTCGGGATCCCCGCAATAATCTTCGCACCGCTCCTTACTTGTGCATCCGCCCGGCATTTTAGCTCCCCCTTTTAACGCTTGGGCGACTTTTTTGGCCTCTTCCAGTTCATCGGGCGGCAAAATATCATTTTCTTCGGCAAAAGCTAGACACTCTTCAATGTTATTTATGTCATCGCAGTAAGATTTACATCCGTTGTCTCCGCGGCAACCGCCGGGCCCGTCTTTCCCCCCCACTTTCTTAGCCATATTAATTTCCTCTTGAGACATCAGATTATACTTTTCGGCAAAAGCGATGCAGGCTTCAAAATTTTCCGGACCGTCACAGTATGTTTTACACTCATTTTCAGAACCGCAATTTCCTAATTCAGCAACAGGAAAAACAATGTCTTCTTTGGAAGAAGCGTTTAAATAAGAAATAGACGCCAAAACGCCGAAGCCCACTAATAAAAATACGAATATAACTAGATAATGTCTTTTCATAAATTAGCCACTAGCCACTAGTTTTAATCGGCGAATGGGTTTGTCTTTATTCCTTCGTAGGGATTTGTTTTCACTTTCTCCATAGGGTTTGTCTCAATATTTTCCGATGGATTGACCGAGGACGCTTCGGACGCTTTTTGAGCCGCTGTTTTTTCTTCTTCCGCTTTTTGCTCCGCCTCTGCCTGGGCTTTTCCTTCAATTTTTCCTTTTTCAAGGCCGTCAGAAAAACCGGTTGACTTCCCGTAATAAAAACCTGCCACTCCTCCTATCGCCAAAGCAACTATAATTAAAATAATAGCCGTTGCTGATAAAAAATTTTGATCTTCCATATAAATTTATTTTAACAAATTCTAAAAATCGCACAACAAAAGTTATCCACATCAGATTGGTAAAATTTTTTAAAATTAAACCGACCTGCTTTTAGACTTTGAATTACGAAATTATGCCCTGCTGCAAGATTCTGGATTTCGGCCGCTCCTTGTTGAAAATTTTGAGTAAATACCCCCACCTATCGCCCGCGCCTTGCTTCACTCGGCGCATCGGCAATTAAACTCAAAATTTTTAACTTCGGCCCGCCCCGTTAGAAGTTTAAAAAAATGAGAATATCATGTAATAATAAGCCGAAAGCGAGTTCGCGCACAAAATATGCGTTAGTAAAAACTCGGCTGAACTTCTAACGGGGATCGTCTATAAACCAAAACCTTTCGTAACGGACCTAATTTCGTAATTCAAAGTATATTTAATTTTAATTTACCATAGTTTGCTCAAAAAGTGCGATAAGATTCTCTCACTTCTTGTTCCTCCCGTTCATTTGAGAATGATGTTTACTACTGAACAATAATCGTGCCGGTGTCGCCGGGGCTTAAATGATTGTGATACTTCCAGGTGCCAGCGATATCAAACTTGAACGACCACGAATCTCCTACCTGAACTCCCTGGCAGGCGTCAAAAGTGCTGCCGAGACACCCGCCCGTTGTAGGATATACACGATGAGTTGGATGTGCGGCTGACGCGGCCCACATTATTTTTGAACTTTGGTTTTTCCAAGACACTGATTCGCCGACTTTTACGGTAATCGTATTCGGGGAATATCCCGTATCGGTGTAAATTACAATATTCTTTTCTGCGGCTGGTGTTTGTCCTGCAGATGGTTCAGAAACGGGTTGTTGGGTTG
>Ga0155670_136_pt5 | contig 21401 bp, 19 predicted proteins | sample RifCSPlowO2_01_FD_107327 | JGI IMG/M metagenome (GOLD analysis project Ga0155670, IMG submission 107327) | Candidatus Tagabacteria bacterium RIFCSPLOWO2_01_FULL_39_11
AAAAAAACAGGTGCGAGCGGTATCCGAGAAGGCAGAATTACGGGGATTTTGACTGCGCGAATTAATTTAATGAACGCTTGCCTATTTTAGGCGGAGTGAATTTAAAACAACGCTTATACTGCTGAACGCCATGGCCGCGGCGGCGAAAATAGGATTGAGTAAAATCCCAAAAAACGGATATAAAATTCCCGCGGCCACGGGGATAAAAGCGGAATTATAAAAAAACGCCCAGAAAAGATTTTGTTTTATAATCGACATTGTTTTTTTTGAAATTTTGATCACTTCCGGAATAAGCATTAAATCTCCTCTCATTAAAGTAATATTCGCGGACTCTATCGCAATATCCGTTCCTTCGCCCATGGCAATGCCGATATTAGCTTGAGTTAAAGCGGGCGCATCGTTAATGCCGTCTCCTACCATGGCTACAATTTTTCCCTGCGCTTGCAATTCTCTTACTTTTTCCGATTTTTTGTCCGGCAAAACTTCGCTCATTATATTTTCTATCCCCACCTCTTTGGCAATAGCGCGGGCAGTGAGATTATTGTCTCCAGTAATCATCCAGACATCTAAATTTGCGTGTTTCAGCGCTTCCACCGCCTTTTTGGATTCGTCTTTCAACACATCCGCGACGGCGAGCGCGCCTTTAATCTTTTTATCAACCACAAGAATCATTACCGTCTTTCCTTCGTTTTCAAGGCCTGTGATCTTATCATCGTATGGGGCAATATCCAGCCCTATTTCCCGAACCAAAGCTCTATTGCCAAGATATGCTTCAACCCGCGCGCCAAAGCTAGCTTGGTGCGGGGATTCGCTTTGCTCTGTTTTTTGAGCATTAATTTCTAAAACCCCGTGCAGGCCCTTGCCGGAAATCGCCTTAAAACTTTCTAATTTATAAAGTTCTATTTTTTCTTTTTTTGCTTCGTCTATTATCGCCTTATCAAGCGGGTGAGAAAATTTTTGATCTAAACTCGCGGCGTATTGTAAAATCGCTTGCGCCAGAGGATGTTCTGACCTCTGCTCTAGCGAAGCGGCGTAACTAAGAACTTCTATTTTTTTTTCGTTATTAAAAGCGATAATGTCAGTCAACTGCGGTTTTCCCTGCGTCAACGTACCGGTTTTATCCAAAATCACCGTGTCTATTTTATTGGCAATTTCAAGAGAAGCCGCGTCTTTAACTAAAATCCCCTTTCCTGCCGCGCTGCCGGATGAAACCATAATAGCCATAGGCGTGGCTAGCCCTAAAGCGCAGGGACAGGCGATTATAAGAACTGCCACAAAATTTATAAGAGCAAAAGTGAAAGCCGACCCTTCAACTCCGTTCAGGATAAACGCCGGGCCCCAAAAATACCAGATAATAAAAGTTAAAATAGCTATCGCCATTACCACCGGCACAAAATACGAAGAAACTAAATCAGCCAAACGCTGAATGGGCGCTTTTGTTCCTTGCGCTTCTTCCACCATTTTGATGATTTGAGAAAGAACGGTGTCTTTGCCAATTTTTATCGCTTGCATTGTAAATGTTCCGAATTTATTTATGGTGCTTCCAATAACCTGACTGCCAATAGTTTTATGAACCGGCATTGACTCGCCAGTAACCATTGATTCGTCAATTTCCGAATTTCCTTCAATGACTTTTCCGTCCACCGGCACTCTTTCCCCGGGCCGAACAATTATTAAATCCCCGGCATTAACATCGGCTATCTGTATCTCAATTTCTTTTCCGTCTTTTAAAACTTTCGCCGTTTTCGGCTGAAGGCCTATCAGTTTTTTAATTGCTTCCGACGCTCTTCCTTTCATTAAAACCTCAAAATATCTCCCTAAAAGAATTAAAATAATAATAATTGCTGAAGTGTCAAAATAAATGGCAGGCTTCATATTTTCTTTGATAAAAAAATTTGGAAAGAAGGTGACCGCGGCGCTATAAAAATAAGCGGCTAATGTTCCGATTGCGATAAGCGTGTTCATATCAGCCGTGCGGTATTTTACTAAAAGCTTTAGCCCGGCGTAAAACTGCCGGCCGACCCAAAATTGCACCGGGGTCGTTAAAATAAAAAGGATTAAATGACCACTTAAAAATTTTGGCGCGAATGAAAACCATTCCGGGAAACTGCCAAAAAATATTAAAAAAGAAAGAATGCCGCCGATGACAAGCTTGCGCTTCAAGATTTTTACTTGTTTCTCCCGCTCAATTTTTTCTTTGTCTAAAATTTCTTCGGCTTCTCCCTCTTCTTCAATCGGCTTGTAGCCGGCGTCGGCGATTATTTTAAAAATTTCGCCGACGGTAATTTTTTTTATGATAAAAACCACTTTTGCCCGCTGGTTTGAAAAATCAATATCAATATTTTTTATACCAGGCAGTTTCTTTAGGGCGTTTTCAATAATCATGGCGCAATGCGGAGAATCCATCCCTAATACCTTTATTGAAATAGTTTCAGAATCTTTGTCGCTAATCGCTTCATCTTTTCTGGTTTTAATGCCGATATCAAGCTTATAGCCGACGGATTCAACAGCTTCGGTAAGGCCTGATTCCGAAATAATACTTTCGTCAAATTCAATAAGCGCTGATTCAGACGCAAAATTAACCGCCGCCGAACGCACTCCGGCCGTCTTTAAAAGCGCGCGCTCAATCGTGCGCACGCATCCCGCGCAATGCATCCCTTGAATTTTATAATTTTTTTTAATCATATCATTATGGTCAAACTTGCCCGTAATTTTAGAAAACTAATTCTTTGAGATCTCCCATTCAAATTTTCTTTCGGCGATGCCGCCGATTTGACGGATTACCAAAACAACCGATTGAGGCGCTGGCGTGATTTCGCCGAAACGAAGAATACCGGAACGATGATGCCCTCCGGCAGGATCACCATCCCACTTAATCGGTTTATATTCACTTCCTTTCTCATCCTTAATGGCAGAGACTTCTTTTAAATCTTCAATAAGATCCGCAGAATGGGTATCAAGTGTTATTCTAAAACTCCAATCAGAAAGATTAACTACCGGCGTTACCGCCACCGTAACCGCGCCGCCGGTTGAAATTTGGGTATCTAAAGAAATAACGGAAGGAACAGAAATTGTATCGTTTTCATAGCCAACTTCGCCATTTTTGTTGGCATAGGGAAAATTTATAAAAATGACTGCTGCTATAATCCCAGCGATCATAAAAAAAATGATAAGATATAGTTTTTTCATATTTTTGTTTGATGGAATAAAATTACTTTTCTTCCGATATAAATAACGCCCGCGGCATTAAACGCAAGCCCGATCCAAAAAAGTTCAACCTGATATTGGCTTATGATAGAAACAAACCCGGTAACGCCGAGGATCGGCAGGATATTCACAAGGTAGTGCGCACAGCATGAAATCATCGCGCCTGTTGAAGCAGCGCCGGATACTGCCAACACTTTTCCCGACTCGTTTGGTTTATGGATGGCGCTTTTTAAATAAGCGTAAAGTCCGATTTGGACACCGAAACCAACAGCTAAGCTGACAACAAAATACCAGAATTGAGAAAATTGATCCAAAGCAAAATCCCACCCTGAAATTACAGTTATCAGACTAAAATATATGATAAGCAGAGCAACGGTTCCCGCAAACCCTGTTATTATTGGCTTAAAAATCATGACTTTGCTTGTTGAAATAAATTAGACCCCGCAACCGCCTCCTCCGCCTGATTTTGGAGGTTCAATCTCTTCAAGAATCTGTTTGTATCCGGAGGCGCTGGAATAAGCCGATCCTAAAATATCCATCGGATTCACTTCATCCCAACTAACTCCCCTTTTTTGAAAATACTTGGCAATAGTAATATAGGTGCTTGGGAACCAATACGAATTAACTCTAAGCGCGATATCATACATCTCTTCTTCGCTCGCGCCCTGACTGGCCATAAGCTCAAGAAGCCCAAGCATCGCCATTCCATGATTGCAATCGGGAAAATAAGTTGAATTGCCGCAACAAGGGCGATAAATGTTTTTAGAAACTTCTTCCACAAGTTCCTGTTGTTCGGGGGTAAGCAGAATAAAATCGTATCTGCTATAATAATCCATCGCTTCGCCCTTAGCCAAAGTCCATCCTCCAGTGGAGGCGAACACGCCCGCTCCGCCGTATTCCGGGTCATTCATAGGGCCTGTTTCCAAAATTAAATTTTTATTTGCCAATCCAAACGCCCACAACAAATTAAGGATAAAGTTGGAATTTTTGGAATCAATTCTAAGATAGCCGTTGTCTTCTCCAAAAAGAAGATTTTTTTCATAATCGCTGAAACCCTCCCTGTTTTTATAAAGATTCTCCAATTTCTCCGCGTCAATGACTCCGGCGTCAGCCATTTGTTTTCCTAAATCGCCCCATTTTACCGGTAAAATTATTCCTTCCGCGGGCAAAACTATTTTTTCAATTTCAGAATCGTCTAAAATTGAACTTTGGATGGCTGTCGGATTTGTGCCGCGGTATTTAATGCTAATTTCAAAAAAACGGTCTAAAACAAAAATCCCCGCGAAAAATAAAATAGCCAAAAGAAGCCAAATATTTCTCTGGTTGAACTTATTTTCATTTGAAAAATCATTGTTTTCAATCATTTTGATCTTTTTGAAACCGCTGAAAAATTTGATATTTAAAAATTATTCAGTGGTTTATTAGACCTGTTGCGTAATAATCTTTCTGCTGTTCCGATTTTATCGAGAATCCACGACAAAGTCTGAACAATTTTAATATTTTGGCTGCGAAAATTATTACGCAACAAGTCTATTTTATTAAATAATTGTACGCGCTTAAGGCGGCTTTGGCTCCTTCTCCGGCCGCGATAACGCACTGCTTATAAGGCGTGTCTGTGGCGTCTCCTGCGGCAAAAATTCCTTCAACGGATGTTTGAGATGTTTTATGGTCAATAACAATTTCCCCCCATTTGTTAAGCTCAACAAAACCTTTTACAAAATCGGTGTTTGGAATTTGGCCTATATTCACGAACACACCTCCAACTTTTAATTCTTTTTCTTCTTTGGAAACGCGGTCTTCATAAATCAAATTTTCAACAAAAACGTTTCCTTTAATTTCTTTTATTTCAGCATTAGCGATAAACTCCACTTTTTTGGTTTCGCGCAATTTTTCCTGCGTGCTTTCATCGCCTGAAATTTTTTCGGCAAATTCCAGCACATAAATCTTATCGGCGTATCCGGCCAAATCTACGGCCGATTCAAGGCCGGCATTCCCGCCGCCCACAACAGCCACATTTTTCCCGGCAAAAAGCGGAGCGTCACAGGTTGAACAATAACTTACTCCTTTACCTGTAAATTCTTTTTCGCCAGGCGCATTCAGACGGCGAGGCCTTTTCCCGGCCGCGATAATTATAGATTTTGCCTGAAATATCTCGCCATTTCCCGCGTTTATTTCAAAAACGCTGTCTTTTTTGGCTATCCCTTTTACATTTATTCCTTCTTTGATTTCAACTCCCAAACTTTTAACTTGGTCCTCCATTTTTCCAACAAGGTCCTGCCCGGAAATGATTTTAAATCCCGGATAATTTTCAATATTATCCGTTAGTAAAGATTGCCCTCCTATTTTTTCTGTTAAAACAAGGGTATTTAATTTTTTCCGAGCGCTGTATATCGCCGAAGTAAGGCCGGCGGACGCACCGCCGATAATTATTAAATCATACGTCATGTCCGTTTTTTCTTCTTTACATAATACAGAAAGTAAAAGAAAATCGCAAAAATTAAAATGCCCCAAAAAATATCCGGTATAATATCTAACGCTCTGACGAAAGATTGGGAAAAATTATTTAAAGCGCCCCCTATCTTCGCCTGGAATGAAGGAGACCAAAAGGCATTATCGGAAAACGCCAAAGTAAGAAAAATTGCGCCCATCAGGAGAAAAATAACCCCCGCAAAAAAATTAGTTGAATGCACAAAAAATGCCTTTCCGCTGATTTCTATCTTCCAGATTCTTCCTTGGATAAACCGCAAGTTTTCAAGCTTGAACTTTTCATAAAAATAAGCGGCGATAAAAAGAGGAAATGTCATGCCGAAAACGTAAGCAAAAGTCACGATAAGTGCTTTCCAGAAAGCTCCGGATATAACCGCGAGCGTTACAGCGCCCGCAAGCACGGGAGCGCAGCATGAAGTCGCCGCTCCGGAAAAAAGTCCAAGAGTAAAAACGGCTTTCGCGCCCATTTTCCCTGGTTCGGGAATAGGCATTCTTCTTGACATTGGTATCAAAGAAAATCCTTTTCCTAAAAACGCCATTATTCCAAAAAAAACCATCAGCAACCCTCCAAAAATATACATCTCTCTATGGAAATCACGAAACAGACGCGCGAGCCCGGCGGCGCCCAAACCAATCGGAATAAGTATAACAGCGATCCCCGCGAAAAAAATAAAAGTCATTTTTAAAATGTTTCTTTTTTCGCGAAAGGCGGACGCCAGATAAGCGGGCAATAAAACGGTAATACAGCATGGCGCGAAAAGCGCAACCATACCCGCAAAGAACGCCGCAATAATTGACGCGCTAAAAATTATGTCCATATTCGCTTCGCTTAACGAGTCTTAAATTTAATTAGTCACTGTCGCTTTAAACTTTAATTCGCCTTTGGGAGATTTGGAAGAATTAGTTTCAAAATAGACGGAGCGTTCGGCAAGCCCCACACCCGACGGCCCGTGCGCCGCGGGATCAAAATTCGCCTCTATAGTTATCTCTTTTCCAGGGCTGACTCCCACGTTCGCATATTTTAAAACGCCGTGCCCGGACATGCCAAAGGGCCCTGTTGTCTCCCCCGAAGAATCAGTTAAAAAAGCTGTCGTGCACATGCAAGAAGTGTAGATTTTTCCTATTTTTAATGATTCTTCGCCTTCATTTTTTAAAACAAAATTATGCTTTACAACCCCGTTACTCATTGAAATTTCCCCAAAATCAAATTCATTTTCAATAACAGAAATAATGCCTGCCGAATAGTCGCTATTGGAAGACGAGCCGCTGTTTTTAACGCCTATTATAACAAGCGCCGCGATGCCAACTACTAAAATAGACCCCGCGATAATGCTTGTTAGGTTGTTTTGCTTTGTATTATTAGACATAAGGTTTATTATACTTATTTTTTTAATATAACGCAAGTGTAAAAACGGTATCTCTTTTTTTAACGCGCGCGGGAATTTTAAATTTCTCCGCCTGATTTTTTACGGCTGTAAAGCCCTATGAGTTCGGTTTGGTCTAAAATATGGCTATTCATCATTCTTTGAACTTCTGAAAGCGGGGTGCCAGGAGGCAACTCTAAAACATTGTCTAACGCGTAAAGTTTAAAGAAATAACGATGGCTCCCCGAAGGCTCGCCTTGATTCGGCGAAGCGGGTGGGCAAGGCCCTCCCCACCCAGATTCCCCAAAATCAGTAATACCCTCCACTCCTTTCTCGGGAACGGAATTTTCTTCAATTTCTTTGGTCAGCGGATCAATATTCCAAACGGTCCAATGAAGCCATGTGTATCCTCTTGTGGCATCCGGGTCGTCCACAATTAAAACCAAACTTTTGGCATCCTTCGGAACGCTTGAAATTTTAAGAGAAGGATTAATGTTTTCACCGTCACAAGTGTATTTCGCGGGAATCATTGAATTATGCTCAAAAGCGGAGCTTAAAATTTTCATAATAGTTTTTTTAGTTTCTACGGAGGACAGTCCTCCGTAAAAATTCTGGCCAAATTCTCTTTTCAATTTTCATTTTCTTTAGTCCTCCTAAATAATTCTATCTGAAACTAATATAACATTGGTAGTTTAATAAAGCCACCAAAAGAAATGGTCCCTGATAAAATTCCAAGTTTGGTCGGGATATTTATAGTGCATAAGATATTCTTGAGCGACTTTCGGCAATCCCAAAATGAGAAGCGCTATAACCAGGCGAGCGGGAGTTAGAACAAACGATGGGAAAAATCTAATTATTGCCGCCCAGAAAAGATAAAAATGTTCAAAGATATTCGGAGCAAGGGCAAAAGCGGGCCTGAAACCGGTAAACTCAAAAATAGCAAACCCGACAAACCGCCACAAAAAAAGCGTTTTCGCGGTCCGGCGCGCGAGAGTATTTTGCCATCGGTGTACGGCTAAAAATTCAAAAAATAAATAATATGTGTCAAAAAACTTATCAAAATTATGATAGCTTCCATCGCCGGAATAACCCCAGCCGAATTTTTCCATAATCATCACATCGGAAATATCTCCAAAAATAGCAATCACGGCGCCTCCTAAGGGCCAGCGCAGAATAGTTAAGGGGACGAAAAATCTTATGAAAATAACAAATATTGACGCGGCTTCCGCCATATTAATTAAATTCTATCAGAAAAACAAAATTAGTTTAATAAAAACCGGAGCGGCTATTTTAACGGCCGTTAAGTGTCTTTTTGTAATAAATACACAGCGGGATAATTTTATCTTTACCCAAGCCCTTTTTACTAAAAGTAGTAATTTCATAAAATCTTTGGCAGGCGCCGCGATGTTTTTGATTAATACCGCGAAAATCATCCGTTTCATTCGGGCTTTCAGTAAAAACAATCCTGTTTTCGTTTATCTCGCGGCTATTCCGATTAGTGTCAAAATAAAGAGCGCAGTTAAAAGCTTGGCCGTCGGCAAAAACAGAAAGGCGGTTATTTTTATAGCCGACGCAACCGCAATAATCGCTTGGTAATTTTTTGACGGAAAAACGAGGCGGATATTTGATAACAATATCTTTTTGGGGTTTAATTTGTTTTTCAACAACGTCCAGCCATAATTTAGGATTAAGTTCTACGTCATTATAACGGGAATTGCCGTTAACCGTAGCCAAATGAAAATTCATTACGGAAACTTTCAGTTGTTTGGCTAAATCAATGATCTTAGCCATATCTTTATAATTCTGTTTTGTAACGGTTGCCGTCATTTCAACAAAAAAACCGAGCTTAACCGCTTTTTTAATGTTAGCAATGCATTTTTCAAAAGAACCGGTCTTTCTTCTTATAACATCGTTGATTCCCGGGCAAGAGCCGTCAACGCTAAAACGAAGTTCGGAAACCATTTTAGGCGTAATTTTTTTAAAAAATTTATCCAAGTCCTGGCCATTAGTATCAAGGCGCGCGCAAAGTCCTTTCTCATTAAGAAGTTCGATTACTTGATAAAAAATAGGAGACAATACCGCTTCGCCGCCGGTTAAAGTAATAATGTCAAATTCATCGGCAAAAATACGGACGGCATTTTTTAAAAAATCCCAAGTCATTTGCCGTTTTTTAACTATTCTATCGCCGCAATAACAATGGAGACAAAAAAGATTGCATTTATCGGTGAGATGCAAGTAAAGATTTCTTTTTTCTTTCATATGGTTATTTTGCTTTTTGGAATAAAATCCAGTGTGCGGTAACATCCTCCGCCGACCTGTCGGCGGAGGATGTTTTCGTCCCCGATCTAGCCATAGATTTTAAAAAATATTATAAAACCATTCAAACACCTTGAAAATATTTCCCAAAAAATTAAATTTTTCTAAATTAGCTGAAAAAGAATTCGTTTTCTTTATAATGGTCGTGCTGTTTTTTTTATCAAAATATCCAGAGACAACCAAACTGCCTCCGACATTTAATGTTCCTCCGCTAATCTTCCCACTGGGGCTTATAAGAAATAAATCGTTCACTATTCTGCCCGTCCCCAAAATATCAAGGTCAAAAAAAGCGTTTTTCATTACCGTAACATTATAATAAGAGGCGTCGCCGGGAATAAATTTCGTGTCATACAAAGTAAGCACCAAAGTCCCGAAACCCGCGAGCGCGCCTTTTTTAAAATTCCAATCTCCTCCGACTTTTGTTCTCTCCGGAATTATGAGCATCCCTGAAAGCTTGTCTATGGTTATACCGGGCAGATTTCCGTCTTTAGTATGGTTTGAAATTGTTTGATTGTCTGAACCGTTTATATTTAGTGTCGCGGTCCCTCCTTTTAAATTATTTCCCACGGTTATATTGCCGCCGACATTCAAAACTCCGCCGTTAACTCTTCCTTGGGAAGTAAGAAGCCACAAATTATTGGTCGTTGTTTTTTCGCCTAAAACATTGAAAATTCCGAAAGTGTATAATTCAACGCTTAAACTTTTGATTTGATCCGGGGCGTCCCATGTTATATTGTCTCCGCCGTTTATTATTACATTATCGTTTGGCCCGGGAATGGCGCCGGAAGCCCAATTTAAAGGATTGGACCACTTGCCGTCCCCACCTTTACCGGCCCATATTGCCATGGCGCTGTTTTGTGTATCCGCTTTTGCTTCAGTAAAGGATAACGCGAATAAAAGAGACAGAAAAATCATAAAAAGCGCGAAAATCCGAAGCAAAGATATACGTTCTTTCCCCGCGGCTCTGCCGCAAGATATTGTGAAATTTTCAATTTTATTATCTATCTTCATTGCGCGTGGCTTTCATTCTGCAAAATTTTGGATTTTGAATGAAAGATTATCTTAAAACGCCGCCCCACTCAACAACGGTAAAACCGTTTCTCTGTGGCGTTAAAATTTCATATTCTTTTACATTAATCGGACTGGTTAAAGGAGTAAAATCCATCAAAACTCTGATCACCGTATCTGGTTTTGGATTTATGATCAGCGGCGCGATTTGGTTCATTTCTCGATTGCCCAAAAAAGTTACGAAGTAATATGGCGAATCTTTCATCTTTGGCCCCCAAAACTCAAGAAAATCATTTGTTTCTTTCTTATTTAAACCTGAATTTGCTAATTTCTCCACTAGAAAAGTATAAACTTTTTCTCTTTGAACGACAAAGCCTTTCTTTGGTTGTTCATAAATTGCTCCTCTCCCCTCCCAAAAAAGATAAGGATAATTTTTCATTGAAGACAATTCGATGATATTCCCGAAAGGATCGGCCTGAACAAACCAGCCATTTTTGTAATTTGGCTCTGAATAGTTCAATCCTCCTTTTGGTTCAACCTTAACGGCTATTTTTGTGGTTTCTGTTGGATACAAATATATTACCGGTTTGGCGCATTCAGCTGACGAAATAAATTTATTATTCTGGAATTTAATCAATCTGTCAAAAGGATCTATCCAGAAGAACAACGGACGATTTGCTAAAAATTCTTCGTATGACACTTTTTGTCCTCCAAAAACCTGGTATTTGTTGTTGTAATAATCTTTCAATAAATTATGGTTTTTGTCTTTCAATTCATAAATGGCATCGCCTTTTGAATTCGCGCCAGCCGCCTTTAAGTCGTCGGCAATATTGACTTCTCCGCTGGAAATAACAGAAATATAATTTTTGCTGCCACAACCGCCAATGTCCGTGAAAGTATACTCGTTTTTGTTTTTAATTCCATCGTCCCAAGTTATCTCCGGCACATTATTTTCCCCAATAAAATCTATTTTAAGTGAATAAACTCTGACCGTTCCGTCAGGCGCCTGAATATAAAATCCGTGCCGCGAAAAAATATATGAAAGCGTTGATGGATAATTCGCCACAGGCGTAGTATAAACATCACCCAAATTTTTATCGGTAAAAACCTTTTTAAGACTGTTGGGATCAAAGAAAGCGTTAACTCCGGCGTCGGCTTCTAGATTTTGTCCGGGCTGAGGCCCGTTGAAAGATCCGGGAAATTCTAAAGATGAAATTGTGCTTGTTCCATCAATACTAAATTTTGACTTTATTAACCCATCGCTGTCATACAGGTCATTAGAATATTTTTTTAGCAAGATAAGGTTCCTGCCCTGCTTAACAAATCTGTAGAATTCCGGATAAAAAGCCGGCCCTTCAAAATCCGCGTTAACTAAAATAATCTCCCCGTCTTTGTATTGCCCATCAATAAACTTGCCGACTTTGTAATATTTCGCTCCTTCCTCGCGAGAATAGCTAAACTCGTTTTCTTCAAAAAGCTTCAGAGTCGGTATTTCCTGCGGCGAATTCCATAAAATTGAATCGGAAACTTGCGGTTGAGATAATTTTTCTTGCGTTATTTGCTGCTGGATAATAACGGGATTTAATTTTTTATAAAGAAAATAACCGCCGGCGCCGCTTACTCCAATTAATAAAACGACTCCCAGTAATACAAGTGAAATATTTTTACCGCTAAATCTAATTTTTGGTTCCGGGATATCAGACCGTGGCTCTAAATTAATATTATTTTGATTTCCCATAAATTCGCGCTCTTTAAAAATTTATAGTTATTTTACCTTTAATAATTTGTTTTTTTATATCTTCCGGCGCCAAAGATTGGTCAGCAAGTTCATTTAAAATTATATCGCCTTTTTCCTTGCCAAGCAAATTGACTTGAAAACCCTTAGTTTCTGTCGGAAATAAATAATAATCTAATTTAATTTTATCAAAAACAATACCTACGCCCAACCCCTGCCGGACTTTTTGCGAAAAAGTCTGATCAAACAAAAAATTACCAAGTGAATAAAAAATAATCCTATTTTTATAAACTTCGACCGGTTGGATAACATGAGGATGGCTGCCTAAAATAACATCGGCGCCCGCGTCAATAAATTGATGGGCTTTTTCTTGTTGAGTTTCGGAAAAATTCGTCTGATACTCTGTGCCCCAATGAGTATAAACAACGACAAAACTGGCCTCTTGTTTTATTTTCTTTATTTCTTCAATAATCTTATGAAAATCAGAATTATTAAATTCGTTATAGCCGACAAAACCGATTTTTATTCCCCTTATGTTTTTAATAACGGAAATACGGTCTTTATTTGATGGGTCCCCGAAATAATCTATATTATTATCCTCTAAATATTTTTGGGACTTAATTAAACCGTCTTTGCCAAAATCAAGAGAGTGATTATTGGCAAGATTAAAAATATTAAAGCCAATCTTTTTTAATACCGGAATTAAATTTGGATTAAAAGTAAAAGTTGTGTTATCAGGATCAAGCGGTTTCGGTTGGAAATCCGTAAAAGAGCCTTCCAGATTTGCAAGAGTTAAATCGTTGCCGATCAAAAATCTTTTAATGTTCTGAAAAGGATAATCTTTCCCATTTTTGTCTGTGATTTTCCTGATATATCTATCCAACATTAAATCTCCAAAAGCTAGAAGAGTGGTTTGTTCGTTTTTACTTTGATTGCCTAAAGAAAAAAATCCGGTTATATAACTTGTTGTTTCTGAAATATTTTCGTCTTTTAAAATATATGCGGAATTAGAATGATCCAAAAGGTTAAAAGCATTAGCGCCTTTTGAGGCTAAATATTTCAGAAAAATTCTTAACGACGGTTTTGAATCAATGTCTAAAAAATTAATTCCTTCGTAATCAAAACTGGCCAAAACAGCCAAACTCTTGGTATCGTGAAAATCGGCAATCTGACTCGGCAAATAATGCGAGAAATCCAAAGAAGCAATAAACAATGTATTTTCAGGTAAAATTTTGTTAATATTATCCAAAAAAAAATCGCTTTCCCGAAAAGAAAGCGTATCTTTAATAATTAAAGGGATAATTTTAGCATTAGGCAAGACCTTTTTTATAAAAGCCGTTAAATTAGAAATTCCGTGTTCTTTCTCAAAAGGCAATTCATCTATATCTAATAACCGGTTTGCCTGCAACCGTTTTATGATATTTTTATCAGATTCTAAAATCCCATAAGGAGTTTCCCAATCGTATAAAGAAGAAATAATTTGTCCCTGACCGGTGAAAAAATGATTAGGACTGATGATAACAACCGTTATTGGTTTTTCTGAAGAAATGGAATATAAAGCGTTCGCTATTAAATTTGAAGCTAATAAATGATGAGGTATTATTATGCCTCTAATATGCTGATTTTTTGAAATTTGGGGCCTGATGGTTTTTTCAAAAGCGCTATCAAAAAAATCTTTTTGGCTGAAAGAGGAATAATGGAAACCGGAAACATCGCTTCTTTTTTCTTCATTAAGTTTGCTTTTACCGGCATCGTTTTCAAAAGAACCTAAAAAATAGCCGCCCATCAAACCAAGAAGTATTAGAAATGAAAATATAATTGTAATATTTTTAACTCTCATAATTTCATTTTATCATTCCTAAAAAAAGGATATCATCACAAAAGGTTTAATTCACTTTATTCATACCGCAAAGCTTCAATAGGGCTTTTAAGAGAAGCTTGCCGCGCAGGATAAAGGCCGAATACAAGCCCTACAAATGAGGCGACTCCCAGCCCCAAAAGAGCGGCGGAAATCGGAAAAACAAATATCCATCCCAGCGAAATTATTCTTGATAAAATCAAAGAGGCGATAAAAGCGAACCCCGCTCCGAGCGCTATGCCTATAAATCCGCCGACGCCCGTCAAAATTACCGCCTCCAAAAGAAATTGGATCATTATGTCTTTTTCAGTGGCGCCGATGGCTTTGCGAAGCCCTATTTCGCGCGTCCTTTCGGTAACCGACACAAGCATGATATTCATAATGCCAATTCCTCCCACAAGAAGGGAAATCGCGGCAACGGAAACCAAAAGCGCCGTAAGTATTCCCGTGATAGTCCTGACACGCTCCGCGGCGTCAGCCTGGGTAGTAATGTGAAAATCGTCCTTACCGGGATCGCTTATTCCGTGCGTCTCCCTTAAAGTAAGTTCAATATCCCGCACCACTCTCGGCACCAATTCTTCGGTTTCCGCCTGCGCGATAATGGCGTGAAAATGATCAATGCCTAAAAGATACTGCTGGGCGGTGGTATATGGCATGACAACCATATCGTCAACATTAAAAAGAGAAACATGGCCTTTCTCCGGGAAAACTCCGATAACGCGGAAAGTTTGCCCTTTTATTTTTATCTTTTTCCCGATGGCGTCAGACTGGCCGAAAAGTTTCTTTTTTACCTCCGCACCCAACACCGCCACGCTTGCTTTTTGCCTGATATCATCATCTGTAAAAATAGAACCTTCTTTCGGATAAATATCAAGAATTTTAGCAAATAATTCAGAAGAGCCGACGACATTCGTCCTTATTGTTTCGCTCTCAAAAGTGACGGGAGCCACCAATACGACTTCGGCAGTCAGCTCTTTCAGCCCCTGCACATTAGCGGGCTTTCTAAGCGCTTCAATATCCTTTAACTTTAAAGAATCGGTAAAAATTTCCGCGAAGTCCGAAGGGCCTGTCGGCTCTCTCCCGGGTTCAATCACTATGGTTTGAGAACCGAGCCCGCGAATTTGGTTTAAAATAAGATCTTCAGCGCCCTGCCCGACGGACATTACCAAAATAATGGAAGCAATGCCGATAACAATGCCTAGTACGGTAAGGGCTGAACGGGACTTATGCGTTTGAAGTCCTTTTAAGGCTGTTTTAAAACTGTTTTTGATATTCATTTCGCTGTTTTATTTGGATCCAAAATTATTTAATAAAATGGTCATGCGCCTTATGGCGATGGGCCACTTTTTTGTCGCTTTCAATAAGCCCGTCGTGAAAATAAATAATGCGTTGGGCGTGTTCCGCGGTGTAGGTCTCGTGGGTTATTAATATAATCGTATGCCCCCGTTCTTCGTTTAATTTCTGCAAAACATCCATAATAATCCCTCCGGATTTTGAATCAAGATTTCCTGTCGGTTCATCAGCGAAGATAACCTGCGGCTTGTTGACTAAAGCGCGCGCGATAGCAACCCTTTGCTTTTCTCCTCCGGAGAGCCGGGAAGAAATATGATTAATCCTGTGATAAAGGCCAACAGATTCAACGGCTTGTAAAACTAATTCATCCCATAAAGATTCCTTCACTTTGGAATAAAAAAGAGGGAGTTTTACATTTTCAAAAACAGTCGCCCGCGGAAGCAAATTAAATGTCTGAAAAACAAAACCCATTTTTTCATTTCTCGCGTGGGCAATTTCGCTCTTTGAATAATCATCAATTTTTTTCCCGTCAAAACGGTACTCGCCGTTTGTATGTTTATCCAAAAATCCTAAAATATGAAGCAAGGTTGATTTCCCGGAACCGGAAGGGCCCATTATGGCCACAAATTCTCCTTTATTGATGTCAAAAGACACCCCGCGGAGAGCGGGCGTCGCGACGCTTTCGTTATAGTAGATTTTTTCTAAATTTTTTACTTCAATGAGCGGCATAATTAAAACATAATTAAAATCGGAAGAAATTTAAATTTCTTCAACAAAAATAATAACCTTATCCCCTTCATTTATGCCGTCCGTAATTTCAATATTACCGTCAGAACCGCGGAGGCCGGTTTTTACTTCCGTTTCTTTGATTTCTTCCCCCTTAAGAATCCTGACTGTTTTATATCCGTTTTTTGTAATTACGGCCCTTGCCGGCACGGAAATGACATTTTCCCGCCTGTCGGTTGAAACGTCAATATTCGCGGTCATTCCCGGTCTGATCCGCTCATCTTCTTTAATGAACTGAAAAGTCACTTTATATGTGGCGACGCCGTCAATGACTGTTTCGGCTGGGTCAACGGCAACAACTTTCGCGCCAAAAATTACATCGTCGCCGTAAGCGTCAAGCGTTATCTGCGACACATTGCCGACGCTGACTTTAGCTATGTCCGCTTCGGGGACATTGGCTTCAATTTCAAAATTTGCTTCGGAAATCAGCGAAACGACGGGAGTATTTGCGGAAATAATTTCCCCTACTTTTGCGTCCTGTTTCGTAATAATGCCGCTGATCGGCGCGCGGATCACCGCCTTTGCGATTTGCGCCTGGATGTTCGCGACATTCGCCTCCTCCTGTTTAATGTTTGCCTTCTGGGAAGAAATATTTGCCTCCGCTTCTTTTACTTTGGCGGCCTGCGATTCAATCTGTTCGGAAGCCGTTCCCGCCTTTTTTAAAACAAGTTCTTTTTCTTCAAGCGAAAGAGTTGATTCGGCCGCGCGCAGTTTTTCCTCCGCGGTGGAAAGATTAACGGTAGCGGTGTTTACGTTTGTGCGGGCCGTTGAAACATCAGCCCTCCATCCATCAATGGTTGTTTGAGAATAATTGGAACTTGCGCTAAGGCCGTTTACCGCAAGCGCGGATTTATCCAAAAGAGACTTTATCTGATCAAGATTCTTCTTTGCATTATTCGTGTATAACGCGAGGTCACTTAAAACTGTAAGAGCGTTTAAAGATAATTTCCACGAATTCAAAAGGCCTTCAGATAAAAACCTCTCATATTCAATGTCTGTTTCCAATTGAAAATCATGAACCGGGAAAATTACTTGAGGGCTTAGACTGCGCGGATTGCTGATAAACTGGTCAATCCTATTCCTTATCGCGTCATCGGACTTGGTATGCGCGTCTTTAATTTTATTGATAAGATCATTTTTCGCGTCTTCAAGGCTGGTTTTTGCGTTTTCAACTTTTGTTTCCTGTACTTGGATTTCCTCCGGCCTTGCCCCGCGCTTCAACTCCGCGAGTTTTATATTTTCCTGTTCAAACACGGCCTCGTATTTCTGGAGGCCCGCTTTGGCGTTTTCTACCCCCGATTCAGCTTCAGCCAACTGCGCCGCTAGATCGGCGACATTAAGGCTTACCAGTGTCTGACCGGCTATTACGTTATCTCCGACATTAACATAAACTTGCGCCGCTTTTCCTCCTTTTTCAAAAGCGAGATTAACGCTTTCGGCGGGCTTCACATATCCGGTAACACTTACTTCCTGCGTAAGATTTCCTCTTTTGGCAATAATAAAATCATATGACGGAGCGTCTTCCTCTCCAAAAAACCAAAATCCGGCGCCAACAACGCCAATAATGATTATGGCCAAAACAATAACTATAGGCTTTTTTAAAAATTTAACCATATATTGTAAAGTTTATCATAAAGTACATTAATCACAAACTTAATTTAATTTTTACGCGCCTCAAGATAAAGATGGCGCGTTAAATAGAGTCCAAAAATAAAAACCCATCTGAAAAACGGGTTTTATTTATTTTTATTGACCTAGCTAATTTTAACCGAATAAAGTAAGAAGATCGCTAGGTTCTGCTTCACGCTTATTTGGCTCGCCTTCAATTATTTCCCTGTCTTTAATATTGACAGAGTATCTGCTAACCACGAACCCATGAACCCCATCTTGGGTAAGAACCAAATGCGGATTCAGGCAGTCTTTTGTAAAATGCGCCGAATTTTGTCCGGCTATTTCAAGCGCGGATTCCTTACTCCTAAAATAGCCGACTGTCCTCCTAGTCCATTGGTCCTGACTCCACAACTGAAGATGATACCAAATTTCAATTCTCCAATCGCCAGACAAATTTTTTGTTATGATTTCTGCCATTTTCTACCTCCTTCTAAACTTTTCTTACATTAACATCTAGTTGCCAGTATGTGCCGTTTATTTTGTCGTTTCCTCTAATCCACCTCCTTTTAAAAAATTTATTTTCTGCCGCCGCGCCGCAAATTCTAAAAATAAGAATAGCATATCCGGTATGTTTATGTCAATGTTTATTGCTCATGGCTAATTGAATACATGTTTATTCAACCGCACCAAGCTTTAGGATATTTAACGCCATGGGAGTTTTATCAGAAAACAGCTAAAGTGTTACCTACGCACCCGTCTAGTACAGGAACTTGATTTTTCCGTTGATAAGAATAAACTATAAACTTTACAGAAAGGAGGTGGCACATTAAAATGACTAAAAAGGCGGAAAAGATTATAAGAATTGTTACTGTTACCGGTCCTGACGAAGTCAGGAATTGCCGATGCGCCGAGCGAAGCAAGGCGCGGGCAATAGGTGGGGGTATTTACTCAAAATTTTACAAGGAGTGCTGGATACCAGAATTTCGCAGCAGGATATAATTTCGTGATTCAAGGTCAAATAGGTTCTGGCAGCCGCCAGCCAGCGGAACTATTGTTATTCAATTTGGCTGTCTGTCCTGAATAAAATCCAACCTGCTAGTCAGTAGCTTTAATGAAAGCGGGATTCCCCCCCGAGAAAATCCGGACGCTGACTTTTGATAATTTTCACTCGGGCGGGCAAAAAATTATTTATTTTGTACAATTCGGAATCACTATCGGAGAATAGACAACTTTACGAAAAATCGCGTTGTCCAAAAATCCAATCAATCAGTTTTTTCCGGTGCAAGGCCATTGACCACAAATCGCCATTCTTAAAAAGCGCCGGATACGTGCTCTGGAACTTTTTTAACATCGCAACTGAAGCGGAGGGGAAACTTACGGGAATGCTTTGATTATATGATTCTAAAAAAGCCGAAAGAGGCGTCTGCACCTGGCTGAGTTCAAATTCTTTTCTATTTCCTTTCATTACTGATAATAATACGATATATTAACTAAAAAATCAAGTTTAATTTTTAAATAATTCCTGCATAAAAATCGCATTTATTTTATTTCCAGACGCTTATTTTTTTCGCGGCCGATTTTAGTAAGATGCTGTTTGCGCAAACGCACGCTTTTAGGAGTAATCTCCAGATATTCATCGCCGGATATTATTTCTAGGCCGCCCTCAATGGTAAGCTCCAGTGCCGGAGTAAGATATATCGCTTCGTCGGAACCGGAAGCGCGCATATTAGTAAGTTCTTTTCCTTTTATGGGATTCACCGCCAACTCGGTGCCCTTTGAAATATTTCCTATCACCATACCCTCGTACACTTCGGTTGACGGGCCTATAAAAAGCACTCCCCGTTTCTGAAGATTATTCAGGGAAAACGCGAGCGCTTTGCCTGAAGATATGGAAGTCATGGAACCCGTGATTTTTTTTGCGATTTCTCCGGCATAAGGCTTAAACCCGATAACCCGACTCGTTAAAATTCCATCGCCCCGCGTGTCTATTATAAATTGTCCGCGGTATCCTAAAAGGCCGCGCGTGGGGCCTTCAAAAATAAGCCTGGCCGTTTCTCCGTCTTTTTTTATTTCTTTTAAAATCGCCTTGCGGGCTCCAAGCTTTTCTATGACGGTGCCCTGAAATTCCGACGGCACGTTTACAACTATCTCTTCAAAAGGTTCCAGGCGTCCGGTATCGGTTTCTTTAAATATGACCTGCGGCTGCGAAACCTGCATCTCGTATCCTTCGCGCCTCATATTTTCAAGAAGAATCGCTATGTGCAATTCGCCCCTTCCAGAGACTTTGAAAAAATCCGTCTGTGAAAAATCCACTTTAAGCCCGACGTTCACTTCCAATTCTTTTTTCAGACGTTCTCTTAACTGGCGCGAAGTAAGATATTTTCCTTCACGTCCGGCAAAAGGAGAATTATTTATTAAAAAATTCAGGGTAATAGTCGGCTCATCCACCTTGATGGCCGGCAAAGGCTTTAATCCTTCCTTCCCGCAGATGGTTTCTCCGATAAAAATATTCTGCAAGCCGGATATTATCACGATATCTCCGGCCTGCGCTTCCTGCGTTTCAACCCGTGACATCCCTTTGAAAGTAAAAAGCTTAACAATTGCCCCCGAACGCGATTCTCCATCCGGCGTCAGTATATAAACTTTTTCCCCGGCGCTTATCGCGCCTTCGTAAACGCGCGCTATGGCAAGACGGCCCAGATAATTGTCGTAGCCCAAAGAAAATGGCTGAGCCTTAAATGGAAGAAATGTATCGCTCGCCGCAGGCGCGACATTTGAAAGTATCGCGTCCAAAAGCGGAGTAATGTCTTTTCTTTCGTCATCAAGACTTTTTATCGCTATGCCTTCTTTGGCTATTGAATAAATTACGGTAAAATCCATCTGCTCATCGGTGGCGCCGAGTTCCATAAAAAGTTCCAGCACCTCTTCTTCGGTCCGCTTCGGGTCTGCCGCTTTCTTGTCTATTTTATTTATCACCAAAATCGGCTTAAGGCCGAGCTCTAAAGATTTTTTTAAAACAAAACGGGTTTGAGGCATAGGACCTTCCTGCGCGTCAACCACCAAAAGAACCGAATCAATGGAACGTAAAACGCGCTCAACTTCGGAACCGAAATCGGCGTGGCCCGGCGTATCAACAATATTTATTTTTGTTGGCGCTCGCCCTGGGCTCCTCGGTCCTGAGCTCGGGGTCGAAGAATTTATCAAAGGGGCTTGCCCTGAGTTCATCGAAGGGTAAAATGTCGCCGTGTTTTTCGCGTAAATTGTAATACCGCGCTCAACTTCAAGCGCGTTGGTGTCCATACTCATACTTTCTTCAAACATTCCCGTCTGACGCATAATTGCGTTCGTCAGGGTTGTTTTCCCATGGTCCACATGGGCGATAATAGCTATGTTTCTAATTTCCATAAAAAATAGGCCTTAAAAAAACCAATAATTTACAATCCGAGAATTTTAACAGTCTAAATAAAAATTGCCGGATTTATCTGAACAATTACCGGCTTTTCTAAAGCCTTTTAGAGCCGACGTAATAAATTTAGGTCAGACTATTATTAATATAATATAATTTCCTATCTATTTTGTCAATTTTTATTGAAACAAAAAAATAAACCGCTTTTAAAAAACGGGTTTGATTTCCAGACGCGCTAAAAGCTGTTTAAATTTTCGCCAGGAATTCTATCTGTGCTTTCTTTTTTTTGCCAAAGCTTCGAGCATAAGCCGCTTTATTTCCAATCGCTTC
>Ga0155670_128_pt1 | contig 20272 bp, 12 predicted proteins | sample RifCSPlowO2_01_FD_107327 | JGI IMG/M metagenome (GOLD analysis project Ga0155670, IMG submission 107327) | Candidatus Tagabacteria bacterium RIFCSPLOWO2_01_FULL_39_11
AAAAATACCATATTGAAACAAGAATTCAAAGCGCAGTAGAGATAAAAAGGTTCGCGGAGCCTTACATTCCAAGAAGAGCGATTAGACACTTTGAAAAAAACAGAGTTGTGATTCTTGCCGGAGGAACCGGAAACGCCTTTTGCACTACCGATAATGCGGCGGTCACAAGAGCGTATGAGCTAAGAGCAGAAGCAGTTTTAAAAGGAACCAAGGTAAATGGACTTTATGATAAAAATCCCGCTTATTATAAAACCGCGAAACTAATTCCAAATATTTCTTACCGGGAGTTCCTTAAATCGGGATTTTCAGGAATTATAGATAACCAAGCTATTGGTATTATTGCTGACGCAAAGGATAAAATTCCTATTCATATTTTTAATATTTTTACAAAAGGAAATCTTTGCCGGATAGTTTGCGGGGAAGAGACTGAATCAACAAAAATTTATTGAAACTAATTTTTATTAAAAAGATGCCAAACACATCTTTTTTTAATTTGATTTTAGCGAATATTTTTAGTAAAATTAAAAAAGCGGGGATATAGCTCAGTTGGCTAGAGCGCGTGCATGGCATGCACGAGGCCGCCGGTTCGAATCCGGCTATCTCCAAAAAGATAAGCTAATCAACTTGATTAGCGTGCAGGATTCGAAAGGATTTTCGTTATTGAGCAATTGAAAGGAGCGAAATCGAAAATCACCTGGCTATGTAGTAGCCGAATCCGGCTATCTCCAAACGAACGAAGTGAGTGTGGGAGATAAAAAGCCAAACTGCTTTATTTTGCGGGTATCGTTTAGTGGCAGGACACGACCTTGCCAAGGTTGAGATGGGAGTTCGATTCTCCCTACCCGCATAAAATTTTCGCTTACGCTCAAATTTCTTGAGTAGTTAGTATTTTGTAATTAGTAATTAGGGAAATGAAAAACTTCTGTTTTAACAGCGAAAATTTTCCCTAACTACAAACTACTCACACTCACACAAAATTATCATTTCTAAATCATTGTTTTTGCGGGAAAAGATAATTTTCTCTACCCTGAGCTTGTCCGAAGGGTTAACATCGTCTCGTTGCCTGCTTGCCCTGTCGTGGCTTTGTGCGAAGGCAGGTTCTAGAACTAGAATCTTGAGTTAAGTAGTATGTTTGTTTTCTCAAAGTATATGTCGATGGATATGCTATGATATAATTAATGACTGGGATAAAAGTAGGCGTGGTTCGCGGAGGGCCTTCTTCGGAATATGAAGTTTCGCTCAAGACGGGCGGGAATGTTTTAAAATTTCTTCCCGAAAGATACAAAGGCGTTGATATTTTAATAACCAAAAGCGGCGAGTGGCATTTGCGCGGAATCGTCGCGCGTCCTTCAAGGATTTTTCAAAATGTGGATGTTATTTTTAACGCGATGCACGGGGAATTTGGGGAAGACGGAAAAGTCCAGCAAATTTTTGAAGAACACGGTATTCCTTACACCGGATCAAAAACTTTTTCGTCCGCTTTGGCTATGAATAAAGTGATGGCGAGAAACGCCTTTTTAAACGCTGGCATTAAAATTCCAAGAGTTTTTGTGATTAAAGAATGTGAAAGTTCACCGGAACAGACCGCTAAAAAGATATTTCAGGCGTTTTCTCCTCCGTGGGTTTTAAAGCCCGCTTCTAAAGGCTCTTCGGTCGGCGTAAAAATCATTGAAAATTTCGGCGATTTGGCGTCAGGCATTAAAGAAGTTTTTAGGTACGGAAAGACTGCCATGGTAGAGGAATATATTAAAGGTAGAGAAGCGACTTGCGGAGTTTTGGAGAATTTTAGAGGTGAACGCCATTACGCCTTGCCTCCTGTTGAAATAATCCCGCGAGTAAAATTTTTTGATTATGGCGCGAAATACGACGGAAGCACGAAAGAAATTTGCCCGGCAAATTTTGATTTGGCCGCAAAAAGAGAAATTGAGCATCTGGCAAAAGAAGCGCACAAAATTTTAGGCTGCAGCGCGTATTCAAGGTCGGATTTTATCGTGTCGCCCCGGGGGATTTTTCTGCTTGAGACAAACACTCTTCCGGGCCTTACTTCCCAATCTCTTTTTCCGAAATCCTGCGTGGCCGTCGGCCTTACGTTTTCTGGTTTGCTTGACCATATTATACGTCTTGCCATGCGCGCATAATAAAAAAACCTCCATATATTTGCCAAGGGGGGGTTCTTTTTTTCGCCTTCAATTTTTCCGCAGGAATATACCCATTTATTGTATTTATAACGAGCCATCACCGCTTCCCAAGCCGCGGTGGTTATTGCCCGAGAAGAATTCAAGGTTCTTTTTCGAAAAACATAATTATCTTCGTGCCTTTTTGGGATGGAGCCGAAAAATAAACCATATAATAGTTTACGATTATATCAACCGAATTTAAATTCCAATCTCCTCCAGAAAAAATTAAATTTAAAGAACAAATTATGGCGAAAGGCGCCCGCGAATTCTATATTCAGTTTATTAACGTTTCGGGCTGGCGTAAACTTCCATGCGGGTTATTGTTGTGTTATGATTATTAGTGCAAATACGATGCGGCTTTTAGCGAGTCTCGCCCTCGATAACTCGGGTGGGCCTTAGCCTAGCTGGTAGAGCGCCGTATTTATCCACCCCCGCCCAAAAATTATGGGGACGTAGCTCAGTTGGCAGAGCGCCGCTTTTGCACAGCGGAGGTCACGAGTTCGAATCTCGTCGTCTCCATTTTAGAAAAGCGCAGGCTATTGGAAGCCGTCTATGAAGAAATATTTTAAAAAATTATTTTTTGAAAATACAAAAATTAGGAAAATAATCGGCATTGTTTTAGTATTTATTGGATTTGCCGCTTTATTAACTCCATTTACGCCCGGGTCATGGCTAATTTTTGTGGGGTTAGAATTATTAGGGTTACGCTTTTTATTGTGGGAAAAAATAAAACAATATTTGAAAAATAAAAGGTATTTTAGATAAAATTTAAAAACGGCAATTTTAAAAATTGCCGTTTTTTTCAGATTGCCGGAAAAATTTTTTCTGTAATTATCGCCCGGATAATTTTAAAACCACACCTTCTTAAAAAATAGGGAATTGCTTTTTTATACGGTTCATTATAAAGAAATGGCAGATAAATCTTTACTTTGTAGCCGTTTTTTAAAATCCATTTCGCGATGTCCATTCGTATTCCATAGAGCATCTGGAATTCAAAGGCGCTTTTTCGGATTTCATTTTTTCCCGCGATTGATTGAATTTTTCTGATTAAATTAAAGTCGCGCGCGACCGCAAATCCGGCATATGTTTTTTTCAAAATAAATTCTTTGAAAAAACATATGTATTTCGCGTATATTTCAGTTTCATTTTTCGCGATGGAGAGATTTTTTTTCTGGCTTTTATATTTAGCGCCTTTGCATATTCTATGGATGGCGCAAAAAGGGTACTGCATCAGATAATGATTTGAATTATTGTAGCAATCAATAGTTATGAAATTTCTGTTTTCCTCAAACTTTCCATAATTATAAAAAGGCTTGTGGATTCCTTTTCTGTTTAACGCGAGCGCCATCCCCGCGTTGGTGATTTCATTTTTTGTCAAGTAGCTCATTATTTTGTAAATAAAAAAATCGGCGTCCGCGTCTTCCATATCAATCGTAACCTTTTTTCCGATTGATTTTAATTCTTCCGCCAGATGCAGTATGGCGGGTTTTACGAGATGCAGATTTTTAGAAACTCCAAAATGAGACAGTTTTAAAGATATATCCGCGTAAATTTCTTTTTCTTTCATAAGATTTATCAATTCGTAATACTTTTTGAAGGCGGATTCGGGATATTCTTCGTTTTCGCCTAAAATATTCAGATCAACCATAAATCCTTCATTTATTAAACTTTTTGCCGTTTCCAGCGCTTTTTCAGGAGTATTGCCTGCGATGAATTTATCCATCAGAAATTTAAGCATCTGTTTTACCTCCTTGGTTTTAAATAACTTTTTTCTTTTGATATTCTAGCTTGTTTATTCAACAAAGTAAAATTTTGACATATATCATTTTTGTTCTATAGTTTTCACCTTTATTTGACAAAACTTGAAGTTTTATACTACTTTTAATTTGGATAAAATAAAAAGCATTGAACCTCAAAATGTGGCTTCGGACTCATAGAAAGAAATAGAATTTAATCAGTAACTTGAAAATTTAAAAAAAGGGGGGGGTGATTAGCCGGCTTAATTGTCAAATCTATTCTCTGCCACCGTTCAAAAACATCTCCGCCAACAAGCGTTGCGGCGAGTCTAAAAAGTAAGATTAAGGAACGGCATTAGAGGGTCCGGCAGCGATTTTAGGCGATTTGTTAAGTTCTAATTCAAAATCTAAATCTAATCCAAAAAAAGAGCAAAATGTCCCATAACAACAAACTCAGACAAATTAATTGAAATTTTATCTCTAAAAACGGTTTAAAAACCGTTTTTTTAATTTTTTATCATCGGCTTTGTAAAAAATACAGTTGGTTGTCTAATACGGTAAAGAATAATATAATAAAAAAATGCTGGATATTAAATTTATTCGCCAAAATCTGGGCCTTATAAAAGAAGCTATAAGGAAAAAGCATATTGATTTTGATTTGGAAAAATTTTTGAAAATTGACGAAGAGCGCAGGAAGATTACGCAGGAAGTTGAAGAGTTGCGCGCCAAACAGCGCGTTGCGGGGGAACGGGTTCCTAGGATCAGCAATGAGTCGGAAAAAAGGGCCGCGCTTGAAATTTTAAAAGACCTTAAAGAGAGGATTTCGCACCGCGAGTATGAATTAAATAAGCAGGACAGCGAGTGGAAAAAAATGATGATGCTGATACCGAATGTGCCTGACCCGTCGGTCCCTGAAGGAAATTCAGACGCCGAAAATCAGGAAATCAGAAACTGGGGCAAGGAGACGAAATTCAGTTTTGAACCAAAAAATCACATTGACCTTATGAGAAGTTCAGGAATGCTTGATCTTGAAAGAGGCGCGAAAGTCGCGGGATTTCGCGGTTATTTTTTGGGAAATGACGCGGCTTTACTGTCTTTAGCTTTATGGCAGTTTGCTTTTGGTTATCTTGCGAAAAAAGGATTTATTCCTTTTTTCGCGCCTTCAACAGCAAGGCCGGAAAATTTTTTGGGGACAGGCTGGCTCCCGCAGGGAGAGGATGAGCTTTATAAAACGCAGGATAATTTATATCTCGCGGGCACCGCGGAGGTTCCGATGATGGGCTTCCATTCCGACGAAATACTTGATGAAAAAGATCTTCCTTTGAAATACGCCGCGTTTTCTCCGTGCTTTAGAAGAGAAGCGGGGAGCTATGGAAAGGACACAAAAGGAATTTTTAGGATTCACGAATTTTTTAAAGTTGAGCAGGTGGTTTTATGCAGGGCGGAGCATCAGGAGTCCGTGAAGTGGCATGAAGAAATTACTAAAAACTCGGAGGAGATAATGCAGGCGCTGGGCATTCCATACAGGGTGGTCGTGAATTGCGGGGGAGATCTTGGTTTGGGGCAGGTGAAGAAATACGATATTGAAGCGTGGGTTCCTTCCGAAAAAAGATACCGCGAAACGCACTCTTCTTCTTATTTTCATGATTTTCAGACAAGGCGGCTTAACATTCGCTATCGCGACGGCGAGGGCAAGATTCATTTCGCGCATTCGCTGAATAATACAGCCATTGCCACTCCGCGCGTTTTAATCCCTCTTTTTGAAAACCATCAGCAGGAAGATGGCTCAATTAAAATCCCAGAAGTTTTACAGAAGTATATTGGGAAGGGGGTAGTGAAATAGTAAGTGTCGTGAAATTCATTTATGCGCAGGAAAAAAGAAATTTTTGCTTCTTCCCGGCGTCTGCGAAGAAAAAAAATTATTGCTTTTGCAATAATTTTTTTGGGCGGTTTTTTATTGATTTTCGCGGGCGTCACAAGTATTTTTTACATTCCGAAATTTCGTATTCAGCGCATCGGCATTTCGGCAGATACGGCTTTAGGAGGGGCGGTTTTAGCCGAGACTAAGAAAATGGCTGGGGAAAGAAGATTCGGCGTTTTTCCTTTGGATAATATTTTATTTTTTCCGGAAGAGAAAATAAAAGAAAGAATTTTAGAAAAATATCCGGCGATTCGGGAAATTACTTTTGATAAAGATTTTCCCGACTCCGTCTTTATAAATATTGCGGAGCGCGGCGCAAAAGCGATTTGGTGCGATGGCGAAGAAGCCGAATCGGAAAATTTTAGAAACAAATGTTTTTTCATTGATGAGCGCGGGGTGGCTTTCAGTGAAGCTCCGTTTTTTTCTGAAGGAGTTTTTTTAAGAATTATCGGCGGGCCGCTTTTAGCGAATCTCGCCTACGGCGGGCAAGAGCAAGAGTTTAAGCTGGGCGGCAGCGTTTTGAATCAGAATGAGTTTCAAAATATTCTGGGATTTAAAAACTCCATTGAAACACTTAATTTTCAGGTGGAGAAAATTTTTGTGAAAGACGGCGGCGTTTATGAAATTTATCTTGACCGCGGCTGGCGCGTAATTTTTGACTTGAGGCGCGATACGGAAGATTTGTTTGAAAATTTAAAAATTTTGCTGGAAGAAATAGAAAATAATGAAAAAAATTTAGAATACATAGACCTTCGTTTTGATAATAAGGTATTTTATAAGTTTAGATAACTGGTTAAGCTCCACCTGAATTTATCCGAGAAGGTGAATTGTTTTGATTATTTGGCTTTAGAACTTATATATAAAAATTGAAGTGCCAGCGCGGGCGACGGGTGTTTTATCGCGGAGCCACGAATATGAATCTTCCGGTTTTTTTTGGAAACCTTTAACGGGCTTCGCTGTTGAACCTTCAAGAAGAGTCAGAGAAACCGCGAACCATCCATCTGGTTCGCCCCTTGCCGACCACCATGGCTCAAATCTATCGCCGAGATAATATTTTGGCGGCCCCCCGCCGAAATAATCAACGGATATTTTTTCTATATTTTCCCTTTCCACAAAATCTCTAAGCCGTTTCAAATCCTGCCCCCAATCGTAGTTTGAATCCACCGCATACTTGTAGCCGTTTCTAACACCTCCCGCGGCTGTATTATAGTATGAAAGATAGTAGGGAAATGTTAAAATAGTGCCCAAAAATATCCACATCATCAGAAGCGTTACAACCAGCAGCCTTGGGGTATTTTTGATGAAACGATAGTAGAAATTACGCAAAACATCAAAGAAATTTTTTGGGTCAGCTATGGAGTAGCTTTGGATCCATCGGATTATTTTTCTTGAAACCAAGAGATAAATAAAAGGGAAAGTCGGCAGGACATGTCTTATTCCTATGTTAAGAGGGCTTTTAATTGATTGTATCCAATACACGGCGATAAAAATTATTCCGGCGGTCAAAATAAAGTTATCTTTCATCCATTCAAACATGCTATCCGGAGATTTTTGTTTGCTTTTCAAGATTGAGCTGACCGAAAGAATAAGCGCGATTAAGGTAAGGATATGAAACGCCAAGTGCTCTTTGAATAAATACAAGACGGGGAAATAATAACTCCATCCGTCCGCGGAAACTTCTCCCCAAAAATAAGTATTATTGCCTCCTACAGATCTTTGGACAATCATTAAAAGCCCGAAAAAATATTGCCCGATAGGCCGCAGAAGCGGCTTGTCCGCCATCCAAACGGCCAAATCGGCGAGCGGCCTTGCCCCGAATGATTCTAAAATTAATTTTGTATCAGCCGCTTGCCTTCCTGCGGGATAATTCCAGACGTGGAATTGGTAGACAATCCATACCAGGATATACCCGATAAAAAATATGATTAAGATTTTTCCGGTCACTTCAAGAGATTCTTTTAAAAGATGTTTTATTTTTTTATGCTTTCTGTGGTTTAAAAAAACCCAAAGGATTCCCAGCAGGACATAGAGGGGCGCCAGGATAAAAAGCGAAAATTTTAAAAGCTGGGCAATGCCGAATACGACGCCCGTTATTATTAAATGTTTATGTTTTTTTAATTTTGATTTTATGGAGGAGCGGCCGTTTTCATTTATCGGGATCGTTGCCGCATCGCTTTGCTGGTGTTCAAGAAATTTCACAAAATAGACTATTCCGATAAAAAATCCGAATGCCGCCGCGAGATCTGTCGTTACATAACGGGAATGGGCTATGAAAGTCGGAGAAAAAGCGAACAAAAAAAGAGTGAGGATGCCCGCTTTGTTTCCGTAAATTCCTCGAACCCATCTGAATAGCATCCAGCCAAACAAAAGTGCCAAAAGCATTATGGGAAAGCGCGACCAGCGGATAATTTTTTCGGCGTCGTTTCCAGAGCCGTACATAAAAATATCGCCCATTGCCCATTGGCCGTTCGCGTCTTCTTGCCATGCTTTAACATCGGTAGGAAAATTTAAATTTAAAAACAGCAGAGGAAATGCCGCGAGATCTTTGACAAGCGGAGGATGTTCGGGATTCAGGCGATAATCTTTTTGGGTTAAGTAGGAATAGCCGGCAGTAATATGCGCGAGTTCGTCAAATGTCGCCGATTCGTTCCATGCCGAAAAGAACATCATCAAAAACATTATTAAAAGAAGCGATACCGCGATGATATTGGAATTTTTTGACATGATAATTTTTTTAGAATTTAGCCGTGCCGCGAAATCATTTTTTCAAAATCATAAATCCCGGGCTTCCATCAGATTGGAGATTCGGGATTTTTTCTTTTAATTCTTGGCGGAAAATAGGGTCATTTTTAAGCATAATGATTATAAGATTTTCAGAAAGCCACTGGTTTTTGGAAAGCAGGCTTATGTCTTTTGGCAAAACATAACGCGTGTTTTTTTCTTCCTGCCATTTTGGGAGATATGTTTTTGTGATAAACATTACGGTTTGCGCTGGCATCGGGATAACGGTCGCGTCGGCTTTTTCAGTGTTTATTATAACATATTTAGGCAGATTTTGCGGTAGGGAATTTAGATATTCTCCGATTTCAACAAGGTCTTGGCTAAAAGCGTTGCGGACGTAAGGGCTGTTTGTCCAGCGTATAAAATATTTGGTGTATGATTGGATCGCGGTAGCGGTGAAAAACGCGAGAAGCAAAACAATAAATCCTTTTTTCATTCTGTCTAATTGCCATGAATATTCAGGATATTTTTCTTTTTGTTTTTTCAGCCAGTTTTGAATTTTTGAGATGATGCAATCAAGGCCTAAGGCGCATAATATCATAACCGCTGGCAAAATTATGATAGCGCGGAGAGCATGGGGGATGCCTTCGGAAGAAATTATAACCGGCAATAAACCAATAATTAGCCAAAGAATTAAAAAGCCATAGATTGTAGTAAACAGAGAGCGTAAAACGCAAAGCGCAAAGCGTAAAACCACAGCCAAAAAATTAAAAGTTTTTAATTTTGAATTGTGGTTTTGCCCGCCCGCCTGGACTTCGTCTATGCGAAGTCGGGCGGGGTTTTTGAGTTTTGCCTGCCCCATAGGAAGCCGAAGGCTTTCTTTTGGGGAGTTTTGAGTTATTTTGTGGAAGGAAATTATAATACCCAGCGCGAACAATATTCCCACCGGCCACCAAAGCTGCGGCGCGCCCGCGTAATTATGCCTCCAATTGTAATCGCCCCTGTACCAAAACATTCCTGTTGTTTTTAAAATATTTTTTCCCAATTCATACAAAGGCCGTTCAGCGGAAAAAATTGAAATTTGCGAAGTTCTCCCGATAAAATCCTGGGGATTATTGTAGAAATGAAAAGCGAGGGGGGAAATTATAATAATAACCAGTAACCAATAACCGGCAACCAGTAATAAGAATTTTTTGTTATTGATTGTTTTATGATTTGTAAACCAATAGCCGAGCATCAAAGCTATAATTAGCGCTGGCGTGGCGCGATAAGCGATATAAGAATAAAATCCTAAGCCGTATAATAATCCCCCGACGGCAGAGAAAATCAGAATTTTTAAATTTTGGCCATAAAATTTAATTTTTCTAAAGTTAAGCAGTAAAAAGTAAATTCCCCAAACTAAAAAAAACGGCGCCATAATAGCCCGAAATCCGATGCGGGAAAAATTTATATGCCAAAAACTCGTTGCAAGAAAAAAGCCGGCAAATAGCGCTATTCTGCGAGATTTAAATAATTCTTTAGTTAACAAAAATAATCCTAAAACGGTGAGTATGCCAAATATTGATGAAATAAGCCTTAGCGCCCAAGGCTTATTCTCAAAAACTTTAAGCGAGATCGCCTGAATATTTATAAAAAGCCCTTCTCGGCCGTTATTCTCCGGATAAAAAATTTTAAACTCGCCGGTTTCCAGCGCTTCCAGCGCGTTATTCCCGTTCATCGCTTCGTCCGGATAAAGCCCGGGTGGCGCTGAATCAATCCTCCAGAGGCGGAAAAACGACGCCACAGCGGCAATAATTATTAACAGCAGTAGTGTTTTGTTTTTTATCATTGTTTTTTTAACTATTCACGAAGCCCTCAGGAAAGAAATTCTTGTGATCGTGAAATTTCACCCCGTTAGACAAAATCGTGTGTTAATCCCGCGTCCTTTTAACTAATTTATTTTGGAAGTAAAAAAATTATAAAGTCTGCTGTTTACGATATTTCATCCTGGGATTAACGCTGGCCCCGTTAGACAATATCGTATATGCTCTTATTAGTCTTTTTACTGATTTCGGATGACGGCAGACTTATTTATAGTTGTTTTGCAAAACGAGTTTTATCCGCAGAGCATAAGACTAACATACGATTTTGTCTAACGGGGTTTACTTGAAGCTATGAATACATTTAAGTATATAAACGAAAAAAACTTATCAACGAGTCCTGTGGTCGTAAAATTTCGCGACACAAAGAATTTCTTAGCCGTACTAAAGATGACGCGTTTTTAGTGAGCAGCTGCCTTTAAAGTTGTTTCTTGTTTTGTGATTTTATGATACTATAAAAAAGATGTTGGATAAAGAGCAAAATCAAAGAAATATTCAAGAGGAAATAACGCATCTTCAAAAAAAAATTGAGGAGAAGAAAAAAGAAATGAAAGAAGCCGGCATAGAAGCATCCGCCGAAAAAGCGGAATCCGCCGAAAAAGAAGTGTTAAAAGAGTATGCAAAAAAAGAAATGTCGGACATTGATCTGGAAAAGATAAATGAAACGGCCGAGATTTTGAAATTGAAGCCGGAAGAGCACGATCCTCAAGTTGAAAAGTTGATGGAAATTGCGCGAGAAAAAGGGCCGCTTTTTGCTTTAAAAGTGGCGTATCGTCTGAATAACCCGCATTTACAGGACGATTTTCAAAGGAGATTGGCGGATGAATACAATTTCGGTGAGTTTTCCGAAAAATAAATAAAAATAATCATGCCGCAAGGTCGGTCCTTGCGGCAATGTTGCATGTTGGGATTTTTAATTAATCTTTTTTATTCATATCCTTTTAGATTATTGGCGTTAATTATATTTTTGGCCGCGTTTGCCGTGATTTTTCAAATTGTAAATCGCGAGCGGAAGAAGGCGAGCGTTTTGGGCTCTTTGCATCTTGTGCTTTATGAAATTATTTTGCCGCAATCGGATGCGAAAAAAGACCCCGCCAAAAATTTCAAAGATTTTATTTCGGCGATGGAGCAGTTTTACAGCGGAATGGCGATCCTCCGCCAAAACATTTTTAAATCATGGTTTTCGGGCAGGCCTTATTTCGCTTTAGAGCTTGCTTTGGAAGAGGTCGGGGAAGAAGCAAGTTTTTACGCGGCAGTCCCAAAAAATAAACGCCGCCTTTTTGAAAAACATCTTGAAGCGTTTTTTCCCGAAAGCCGCCTTGAAATAAAAGTAGACGACTATAATATATTTAATCTTGAAGGAAAAAGCGCAGCCTCTTACGCAAGACTTAAAGAAAGCGCGATATTGCCCATAAAAACTTATAAGCGCCTTGACGTTGATCCGTTGGAGAATATCGCGAACGCTTTTTCAAAACTTAACGCGAAAGGCGAAGGGGCCGCTTTGCAGATTCTCGTTTCTCCTTCGGCCGGCGCTTTTAAAAAAAAGATTAGGGCGGCTTTGACGTTATTTAAAAAAGGAAAAAATTTAAGTCAAATAAAAAATGAGATTTCCAGATCTCTTTTTACAAAAATTATTTTATCAATTATTGATATAGGCTCCAAGAATCAACCCGAAAAAGAACAGTCATCTCTTGACGAAGAAGCGTTCAAACTCGTTCAGGAAAAATATGAAAAAGAAGTAGCGGAAGTCAATATCCGTCTGGTTTCTTCAGCCAATACCAAAGAGGAAGCGGAAGCTATTTTGAAAGAGCTTGAAAGCGCCTTTTTGCAGTTTTCAGAACCTCAAGGCAACACTTTTTCGTTTAAAATAGCCGAAGGGAAAGACGTTAAAAAACTTTTCCATAATTTTTCATTCCGTTTTTTTGACGAGAAACAAGTTTTACATCTCAATACCGCGGAGCTTGCCAGCATCTTTCATTTTCCGGTAGGGCAGATTGCGTCTCCCGTTTTAAAACAATTAAAAGCGAAAGACGCGCCAGCCCCCGTTAATCTTCTTAAAGAAGGGATGCTTTTAGGCGTAAACTCGTATAGAGGAAAGGATACGGAGGTGCGATTGGGTCCTGAAGACAGGAGAAGGCATTTTTACATAATAGGTCAGACCGGAACGGGAAAATCAAGTTTTATGGAGAATATGGTTTTGCAGGATATCGTCTCCGGGAAAGGAGTGTGCATGATTGATCCCCATGGTCCTTCGGTTGAGGTGGTTTTAGGGCAAATCCCGAAAGAGAGAATTGAAGACGTAATTTATTTTGATCCCGCGGATACATCCCGGCCCATGGGCCTTAATATGCTTGAATACGACAAAAATTATCCGGAGCAGAAGACTTTTGTCGTAAACGAGCTTTTTTCAATCTTTCAAAAATTATACGGGGCCGTGCCGGAATCAATGGGCCCGATGTTTGAGCAGTATTTCAGAAACGCGACACTTTTGGTTATGGACGATCCTGAATCCGGCAATACGCTTTTGGAAATTGAAAGGGTTATGACTGAAAAATCATTCCGCGAACATAAGCTTTCGCGGACGCAGAATCCGGTCGTAAAAAATTTTTGGAGAGAAGTGGCGGAAAAAGCGGGTGGCGAGGCGGCTTTACAAAACATCGTTCCCTATATTACTTCAAAATTTGACACTTTTTTGGCGAATGAAATAATGCGCCCGATTATCGCGCAGGAGAAATCCGCTTTTCGTTTCCGCGAGATTATGGATGGCGGAAAGATTCTTCTTATAAACCTTTCAAAGGGCAGATTGGGAGATATAAACGCCCATTTGATAGGTCTTATTATGGTGGGGAAGATTTTAATGGCTGCTCTTTCTCGGGTTGATTTGTCAGAGGAAAACCGGCGCGATTTCTTTTTATACATTGATGAATTTCAAAATATAACCACTGATTCAATAGCTACGATTTTATCGGAGGCACGCAAATACCGCCTAGATCTTATAATAGCGCACCAGTTTATAGGACAGCTTGATGAAAAAATAAAAAAGTCGGTTTTCGGGAATGTCGGATCAATCGCCGGTTTTCGGGTCGGAGCGGAAGACGCGGAGTTTTTGGAAAAACATTTCGCGCCCGTGTTTAACGCCAACGATTTAATGAATATTGATAATTTCAACGCCTATCTTAAAATTTTAATAAACGGCCAGACTTCAAAGCCGTTTAATATCCGCGCGCTGCCGCCCAAAAAAGGGAATCTCGCGGTTGCCGAATCAATCAAGGAACTCTCCGCCATAAAATACGGCGTTCCCAGAGAGGAAGTGGAAAGAGAGATAAATAAAAGGTTTATTCACGCTTAGACTTTTATTATTATGAAAGATTACATTTTATCCATAATAGCGGGTTTTGCGACAGGCGTTTTTTTCATTTTTGTCGTTTTAAACCTGGAGCTTAAGACCCCTTATATAAAAATTATTTTGCCCGTTGTTATCCCGATAGCCTGGATTTTGGTTATATTAATAGGGCGATATTTTAAAGAAAGTTTTTCATGGGCATACCAGTTTTCTAAATTTTTTGTAGTCGGATTTTTAAATTTCAGCATTGACTTCGGAATTTTAAACCTAGGGAGTATTTTGACGGGGGTTTATTCAGGAAAATGGCTTATTCCAATCAATTTAATTTCTTCCACGGTCGCTATAATAAACAGTTTTTTGTGGAACAGGTATTGGACTTTTTCGCGCAAAGGCAAACCCGTTTTTAGAGAAGTCTTGGTTTTTGTGGGGGTGACTTTGGTGGGGACTGTTTTGAACACGATTATTGTTTATGGCACCACAACATTTATCCCGCTTTATGATGGTTTGACCCCGGCATTACTGGAAAACGCCGCGAAAGTGTTGGCTTCAGCCATTACTTTGGCTTGGAATTTTGTAGGCTACAGGCTTATTGTTTTTAAACAGCCCGCGCTTGATTCTAGCCGCTAGCCACACGTTACTTTGAATTACGAAATTATATCCTGCATACGATTTTGCCTAACGGGGCTCGGAACCAAAATTTCTCGCGGCGAATCTAATTTCGTGATTCAAAATGGTTAAGCAAGCATTTTCCCAATAATATCAATATTTCCTCTTAAAAAGTCGCTTGCCTCCATTTCTTTTTTACCTTCTGGCTTGAGGCTTTTTATTTCAAGGACGCCTTTTCCTGTTTGAACACCAAACCCATCGTTTGTTTTAAAAATTTCCCCAAAGTTTAACCCACGAGTTAAGCTCCTAAGTGAACTTGGGAGCTTAACTCCCAGACATTCAGATATTCTTGCTTTTAGAAAAATAAGCCTGACTTTTTTGGATGGCAGTTTTTCGTAAAAACTATACGCTCCGGGCCAGGGATTGTAAGCCCGGATTTTTCTTTTAATTACTTCAGCTGGCTCGTTCCAATCAATATGTCCGTCTTCCTTAGAGATTTTTTTCGTGTAAGTCGCTTTTGAATGATCTTGCACCACCGGTTTAATTTTTCCAGCTATCCAATCGGGGATTAATTTTACTATTAAATCCGCTCCTATGTTCGCTAATTTATCGTGCAGTTCCTTATACGCAGGCTCCCAATTCTCAATTTCTAAGTTCCAAGTTCCAAGAATATCGCCGTGATCCATTTCTTTATCCACAAGCATAATTGTTACTCCCGTGGTCTTGTCGCCGTTTAGAATGGCGTATTGTATTGGCGAGGGGCCGCGGTATCTAGGGAGGAGGGAAGGATGGATATTTAACATCTTGTGTTTTGGTATGTTTATTAATGTTTCAGGAATGATTTGGCCGAATGACGCCACTACAATGACATCAGGGTTTTGGTCTCGGATTGTTTTTTCCCATTTTTCATCTTTTATATTTTCAGTTTCTAAAATAGGAATATTGTATTTTTGGGCAGCGTTTTTAATGGGAGAGAGAGAAATGCCGAGATGCCTGCCTTTTTGCTTATCCGGGATTGTTATCAGGGAAGAAATTTTAAATTCCGGATTTTCGGCTATTTTTTGAAAGGCAGGGACGCCGAATTCGGCGTTGCTCATAAAGATTATTTTTATTTTTTTCATAAGTTTACCAACCCTCATTAAAGAAATCAAAAATTTCTGTCGAAAACTATAGACCTTTTGCAAAATAATTTTTCTGCTGCGATTCCTATATTTTGGCTCCGTCTTGCCGAAAATTTTTCAACAATACTAAAGCATTGCTTCAAAATTTTCGGCTTCGGCTCGCCGAAAATCTGGAAATCTCGCAACGAATCTTATTTTGCAAAAGGTCTTATGTTTTCGGGCTTCTGACGCGGTCAACCACGTTAGAGATCCGGACCTTGTGTTTTATGCTAACTAACGAATATGTTTCGTGGAAATATGTCATTTTATTGGCTATCAATTAGCCAACGGAAATCTTCGATTTTCTATCTCTAACGTGGTCAATGAATAGTATGCCGTCCAGATGGTCTATTTCATGCTGGATGGCTTGAGCGAGTATTTTACTGGCGCTTTGGCGGAATATTCCGCCATTTTCATCATAAGCTTCAATTGTTATCTTTTCAGACCTTTTTATGTTTTCGTAAACTCCGGGGACGCTTAGGCATCCTTCGTTAAGCGGGATTTTTTTGCTTGATTTTTTAATGATTTCGGGATTTATAAATGTAAAAAATTCTTTTTTGGCTTCTTTTTCCTCGGGTGCGCCTTCTTCTTTTCTTTTTTGGGTATAAGGCGGTTGTGTTAGTATTTTATCCAACACAAAAATTCTTAAGTTAATCCCTATTTGAGGAGCGGCTATGGCTACGCCTTCCTGTCTTTGCGCAAGCTCATCTTTCATTCTTTGTATGACCGCTTTAATTTTGGCGCTTTTAATATCCGAAAGATTTACTTTCTTTGATTCCTCGCGCAATAGCTTATTTCCTTTTTTGATAATTGCCATAGAGCTTTTTTAAAACATAAAACACAAATTACACAAAATACAAATAAAGACCAAAAACACAAAACCTAAAAGCACAAATTGTTTTTGTTTTGTGTTTTTGGGGTTTGTGTTTTATTTGTGCTTTGTGCATATCTGTGCTTTGTGATTTAGTTTTAATCAAATCAGTATTTCTGGGTCAACATTGATTTTCCAGGATGGCGGCAGGCTTTGCAGTAGTTTTAAGAGCTCCTGGTAATCTTTTGGCCACGCGTCCGCTTTTAATTTTAATAAAATGTTCCACCTGTGCTTATTTTTTATTTTAGATATAAAAGCGGGGAACGCAAAACACGGGTAATCTTTTAATTTTTCCACCAAGTCATAAACGGATTTTTTAACTGATTCTTCGTTGATTTCTTCTCTTGTTATTTTGATCAGCGTTGAAAACGGAGGATAAAAGAATTTTTTTCTTGCCTCTGTTTCTTCTCTGTAAAAGTTTATTATATTTCCTTTCAGTATGTTTTCAAAGAGTCTTTTGTCCGTAATCCGCGTTTGGATAACGAAGTTTTTTTTGGCGAAAGAACGCAGTCGGATAAGCTGTTTAAAAATTTTTTCGTTCATTCTAAAATCAGGCAGTGCAAGAAGCGAATCCGCAGAAACGACAAAGACAGAGTCAACTAGCCTTTCCAAGAAAGAAAATATTAATTCTGTAGCCATCAGTACCCCTTTTTGAGCTTTAAAAAAAGAATCAATTACTTCCTTCCCTTGTTTTTGGTTTTTTATCGCGTCGCCGTCCATCCTGAAAAGTTCAAGCTGGGGGAATGTTTTTTTTATTTCTTCTCCCACTTTTTGGATTCCTACACCAAAAGATTTTAGATTCCAGCTTCCGCAGGACGGGCAGTGAGAGGGAACAGAAATTTTTAAAAAACAGTGGCGGCATAATAAAAAGCGATTTTTATTTGGAATCGGCGTTTCTGGAAAATCGGGTTGGCGCAGAGTGAACGGCGCGGAACATTTTTCGCATTCAATTATTTTCCCGCAGTCTCCGCAGACTATCGTTGTGCTGTGCCCTCGCTTGTTTATAAACAGCAAAATTTTATCCTGCGAGACATCGGAGGAATTTTTTATGGAAAGCGCGTTTTTTAAATCTTCTCCAAATATTTGGAAATATTCTTTTTTTCCGTTCTTTTGCGTCCCGATATTTTCAAGACCGATTTGGCTGATTTTTGTCATGGCGGGGGATTCAAGTATGGGGTTTATTTCAATCAGAGCGTTTAATTTATTTAATTCTTTTTTGTGGAAAGTTTCAACCCTTACGATTTCATCCCCGCATATCAGATGATTTTTAGATTCTCTGCTTATGATTTCTGCGACTTTCCTGAAATCCAGATACGGGCGTTTTTGCGTTTTATAATTTTCCGACCCTTCTTTTTCCAAGATAATCGTTCCCGTATTTTTATTCGCGAGCATTAAAAAATTGCCGGTTGACACTATGAGCATGGGATGAGAAGAAGACAAATATTTTTTTAAATTTTTTTCCATATCTTTAACGGGCGTTCTGTTATGGAATACTAAAACATAATTTTCAATTCCTTTTTGTATTTCATTTAAAATTTGTTCAATGTCTTTGATCGCGGGGACGCATAGAAATACGTGGAAGCCTGCCGCGAAATTTTCTCTTATAACGCTTTTGTAGTATTTAACGCGGTCGTCTCGGTCTGATTGGAAAAGAGAAATTCTGTGGAAATTAGAAATTTTAGCCTTTGTAGGGTTTAGCGCCGCGGGGAACTCTTTTTTTAGAATTATTTTAGGTATCAGTTTTAGGAAGATTAGTCCCGGATTAGAAGAAAAATAATCGCTTATTTCAATAACGATTTTTAGGAATTCTCCGCTTATAAAATTTTTTGTTAATACGCGTTCAATCGGTTTTAAGGCGTAAGGAATAGATTTTAACGCGGATTTTTGTGTTTTGATGTGCGAATAAGCCGCAACGATCGCCGGAACGGAAGAATTACGGATTTTTACGGTGATTAAGTCGCCATTTTTAAGCTTATTTTTTGAAAAATAAGAAAGAGGCTGTTGAGGAGACAATTTAACAAGGGGAATGGCTTCAATTATATACATATTATTTATTTTAGAATAAAAAATCATAAACTACAATTTACGAATATTTTTTCGGCACAGTAGCTAACTATATGAAGCATATATAAACCTTAATAATGTATAATAGATATTATTATATTCTAGCTTTATTAATCTTTATTTTGATAACACTAAGTTTGGTGCCTACAAGCATCCGCAAAAACGATATTTCGTAATTCAAAAAAAGTACAAAACCTGACTTTTATAGAAATATGCTTTTTTGTGGAGTTGACATGGAGAGTTATTTCTAAAATGGTTATTTCTAATTGGGGGAGGTGGTCAAAAATAAAATAGTCGGTTTCATTTCCTTGTTTTTGGAAGTTTTTACTTATTGTTGGGGTCCCGCATTGTGTAATATAGACGGTTTCTTTACGGATTTTATCCTATATTAAACTTGTTTTATTGTGGAGGCTCGGAACCTAGTAGCTTGTAAAGCAGTTTATTCGTTTCCTACTTATTTCCGTTATGCCTCGTTTCACTCGGCATAACGGAAATTTCTTCGCTTTCGCTCGGAATCGGACAACTCGCAAACTACTTTGCGAGTTATCCACAGTTTTGGTTTAATTTTGATTAATTTAAATAGTATAATTAAAACATAAAGAGAGTTTATCCGATATCGGTTTTATATCGGATAAAACTAAAAATGCAAGAAAAAATTCTAAAAGATAAAATTGGAAAAAAGGAAAAGTTCATTTCTCTTTTAGACGCAAGTAAATTATGTAATTACTCGCAAGATTATTTAAGTTTGCGCGCCAGGCAGAAGAAATTAAAGTCGCGAAAAATAGGAAGAAATTGGTATACAACTGAAGCGTGGCTGAATGGATACATTAAAAATAACGGAAAGGGAATCGTGCCAGACCGACGTGTTCTTTTAGAAGTAAAACAAAGCGCGGACGGACTCGCTAATAAGCGTCTAATTGAAAATAAAAAAGAAGCTTCAAAGAATTTTTTACGCAGACCATTTAATTTATCCGCGAATTTGATCGCGAATATAATTTTTGCGCCTTTTTTTCTTATAGGAGTTTTAATAAAGGCAACAGGTAAAGAATTTTTTTCCATCTTTAAAAATATTTTTAGAGTGATTTTTATTTTTTTAAATGTTTTTTCGGAAATTCTTATTCTAAAATTATCCCGCTTTCAAAAAGAACTTTTGGCGGTTAAAAACAAATCTCTAAAAATCTTCGGGCAAAATCTAAAATATTTTTTCAGGTCCTGTTTTTTTTCTTTTGGCGGCGTATATGAGGCGTGCATGAAGAAACATTCGGCGATTTCTGAATTTTTGGCGGGATTTCTGGGATCGTTTGATAAAATTATTCAAAGCGCGTTAAAGCGATGCCGGATTAAAGAAAATAGATTTAAGCTGGCATTTGTTTTGTTTTTATTTCTCTTCGCGGCATTTTTGTTCCAAAATCCGCAATTAGCAAAGGCGGGGTTTTTTAAATTTGCGGAAGGATTTAGTCATTTGCGCGATAAAACAGCGAACATTCTGCAAAAAACTTCTCAAAAATTAGTTGAAAAAAATATTTCTTTTACGAAATTAAGCGCCGATAAATATTCAGAATATATAAAGCAATCTCTAATTCTGAAAACAGAATTTTTGGCTGAAATTAAAAATTCTCCGGCCGAAATGAAGGAGAATTTTACAAATATTATTTTGACTTTTAAAGATGAAACGAGTGAATTTAGCGATAAAAAAGCTTTAAATTTTATCGTTTATGGCACAAACAAGTTTTTTAAAAAAGCTGAAAAAGGATTTTCAGAAAGCGCCAGATTTACCGCCAATATCGGCGATATTATTAAAAAACAAGCAATCG
>Ga0155670_106_pt1 | contig 18235 bp, 19 predicted proteins | sample RifCSPlowO2_01_FD_107327 | JGI IMG/M metagenome (GOLD analysis project Ga0155670, IMG submission 107327) | Candidatus Tagabacteria bacterium RIFCSPLOWO2_01_FULL_39_11
TTGAATTTGTAAAATTGCTTGTAAAAATTTTAGCCGACCAGCCGATAAATACTCCCAGTGCCGACATCAAGCAATTTGCTTTTCTGCCAGCAGCCGACGGCTACGTTCGTGGCAGAATTGATTTTGTTAAAAATATCGGTCAATATAGTTATTACCAATTTGGTAATGCTTATTGAAATTAGCCCATCCGAATTTCGTCAAAAAATGCTATAATTGTAACTCTATGAAACTCGGCATTATTCTACAATCAAATAAACCCGAGCATATGTGGAATACTTTCCGTCTCGGCATTACCGCGCTCAAGGCCGGTCATCAAGTGGAAATATTTTTGATGAGCGAGGGGTCTGAGCTTGATGCTATTCCCGACACCAAAGATTTTGATATTTCAATCAAGTTGGCGGAATTCAAAGAATTGAAAGGTGAAATTTACGCCTGCGGTTCTTGTCTTAAAATACGAGGAAAGGTGAAAAGTAATGTTTGTCCCGTTTCCACGATGTCTGACTTGTTAAAAATGGTTGAAAGTTCAGACAAGGTTTTGGTTTTTGGTTGATTTGTCCGCCCCGAATTCCCCCAAAACAAAAAGAGGAGCAAATAGAAAATTCCTCCCCAAACCACTCCTTTTCTATTTGCGAGATTCAAATTCAAAAAAGATTAGCCGAGTGTTTTGCCAAATCCTTTCGAAAAAAGTTCGCGCAAATGCTAAAATAACACCACAAAAAACTATATTTATATCACATGCCGTAAAAAATCTTTGAGCGAAGCGCCGACGGACCGAAGCGATGCTTCAAAATGCGAAGTTTTTGAAAGATCAGGTAGGACGTCAAAACCAGAAAAGTATATTCCCTTTTTTGAATGCACGGTAAAATAAAACGAAGAAAAATGTCTTGCGCCGAAAACATGGTGAAGTTTTTTTGCGATATCCGTCAGCTTTTCTTTTTCTGCTTTTGAAAAATTCCCCGGCGTTGAAAAATTATCCCTGTCTACTATTTCAACGGGCGGAAAAGAATACAGATCTTCATTCCGAAATCCTTCGATTAAATGCACGATAGCATTTTTACCAACAATGAATTCTTCGACAACCAGAGGTTGGGGATTTGAGACATATCCTAAAATTAGCTCCGAAAGCTCGTCCAGGCTTTGAGCAACCCCGAGCACTCCCCTGTCTTTTGTTTTAAGAACCCAAGGAGATGCGAATTTTTCAAATACTTTTCGAGTCTCTTTATTTGCATATTCCTCGGCAGACATGTTTTCTTCGTCAAAAGGTTCAAGCTCAATATGCGCCAAATATTTCACGCCAGTGCCAGTCAAAGCTTTTTTTGAAAGAAAATATTTATTTGAAAGAGATGAAGCCAAAGGCCCAGAGCCTATATATTTAATTCCAATGTCTTCAAATATCTTTTGTGCGTATCCGTCCCCGCCGGAATTTTCATGCAGAGCATTAAAAAAAATATCTGCCGAGTGCTTTATCTTCTCAATGCTCGCGGGCAAGCCGTTTATATGCCAGACTCCTTCTTTATCTATAAGTATATCAACGCTCTGATATTCGTCTTTGAGATCATTTGAAAAAGTCGAAAGAACCCGTCCCCCGTTGAATAAAGACTTCCTGTACCCCGTTCCAATACCCCCTCTTAAAATCCCAACTTTAGTTTTCTGCATTACGGATATATTATATAATTTTCCTTCCTTTTTGCCTATGTTATTGTTTATATTTCCTTTTTTAGCAGAATTTGTTTAGTGTCTTCGTTTTTTGACTTAAGCATTTCATAGTCTTCCTTACTACGAATTCGTTTATCAACATCATCCTCAGTATTTATAAGCAAATTTTTTCTTATTTCGTCAGAAATTGATTCCGGCAAGATGATCTCGTAGCCATTTTTAATAAAAGCATCAATAGTAACAATTTTGGAAAATTTTGCATAAATAATTTTTACTTCAATATTTTTTAACTGCTCTTCCGCTTTACTAAGTAATGCAACCCCGATCTTAGGATCATGTCCCCTTAAAGATTTATCCAACTCGATATGATTGATCTTAACCATATTATTCCAAAGGCGGCCAGACACAATACCTCCTTGCTTGCTTTTTTCTTTTATGCCACTAACTCGAAATCTTCCCTCCTTATCCAAATTTAGTGAAACCTGCATTTTAAAATCACCAGCAACGAGTTCGCTTGTATTGGGTCCCTCAGCCGGCTGTGGATCAATAAAGACTGTAGGGATTCTCTCCTTTTCATCGTATTCAGGAGTTAAACGAGGAATTTCAGATTCTTGCTCGGAACTAAATTCCTCCCCTCCTTTTATAGCTGGACTTCGCTGTATTATTTTATTTGGGTTAAACATTTCTGGCATGGACTTATAATAACATCTTCTTTGTTATTTCAAAAAGTTCTTTGACCGCTTGTCTTTATGAAAAGCTATTGCAAATCTATGTGATTCGCTGTTTGCAAGGAGAATTTCGGATTCGTATTTTTGCGCAAAATTTTTATCACCCAAGATCTCCCGCGCTTTATGCCTTTCGTCTTTGACGACCGATACAAGCGGTATTGCAAGACCGACCCTTTTTTGAAATTTGATCGCAGTATTAAACTGTGCTTTTCCACCGTCAATGACGATAAGCGAAGGCATTTGCCACTCCGTATGAGCAAATCGCCTTTCGAGCACCTCAAGTAGCGCTCCAGTATCATTCCCGCCACGGCGGGCAGGCACTCCCGATTGCGTTTTAATATTAAATTTTCGATATTCATTTTTTGCCGGTTCACCATTCACCAGTACAGTCATAACCCCAACCATATTTTTACCAGACATATGCGCAATATCGTAGGCTTCGATGCGGAACGACTTGGTAGTTGAACTACCAAGTGAATGATTTTCAAAATAACTCGCTGACAGGTCTTTCTTGAGCAAGGCGACATCATTGATATGCTCCAATGCAAATATTTGCCGTTTGATTTCCCCCGCTCGCTCAAATGCATGTTTTTTCGCATACTGCATCATTTCTTTTTTCAGATCCACAATGATCTTTTTCTTTTTGCCATCAAAAAAGAGTTCCAGATGGCGAATGTTTCGTAAATAATCCTGCCGTCTCCTCAAGGTCGCACCTCTGTCCGCTTCGCTCCCCGAGGAACGACCTTTTCCCACCGGCAGGTCTGGGGCAAGGCCGAGCTGTCTGTAAAACTCCGCATTATCCCTTTTTGCCGACTGCGCATCAATAAAAGGAAATATCCGGCGAATTATTTTCATCGCCTCACGTAATTGCGGACCCGAAGTAAATGGTCCAAAAGTAGCTTGGAGTTTTCCTCCTCCCCTTACTAAGGGAAGGACTGAGGTGGGGTCTAGTCCAGGATCAGACCCCCTCACCCTTCGGGAGCTCCCCCTTGGTAAGGGGGAGCGAGAATTCCCCTCTCTCAATTCTTTCCCCCTCACTACCAGCACCTTCGGCAAACTTTCCTTTGTAATACAAACATAATTAAAACTCTTATCATCCTTTTCTTTCGTATTATAGTACGGCTGATGCTTTTTGATCAGATTCGCTTCGAGTATCAAAGCTTCGAGCACACCGTCGGTTTCTTCCCATTTGATGCTATCAGCCCTGAAAACCATGTCCACAATCAGCGGTCCACGGGTAGCGATCAAGTCTTTGGCGAAATAGCTTTTGGTACGATCGCGAAGCGAGGTGGCTTTGCCGATATAGAGAACCTCATCCCCCGCCTTCCCCTGCAAAGTGGAAGGGGCTAACCCCCTCTCCTTTACGGGAGAGGGCTGGGGTGAGGTAAGTTTTTTATGTCTAAGAAAAAAATACACACCCGGCTTATCTGGAAGTTTAAATTTTTGCAGTTCTTTAATGTTCATTTTATTTCCTCAAAACTTTTTTTAAATACTTCCTCCCACTTCGCTAAAGCTACGCGGGACAGGCTGTATTATTTTTTTAATACTTTCTTAAGATATTTACCTGTGTGGCTTTTTATATTATTCGCCACCTCTTCCGGCGTTCCCTTTGCGACGATATTTCCCCCTGCTTCACCACCTTCAGGACCAATGTCAATTACATAGTCGGAACATTTTATAATATCCATATTATGTTCTATAACCACCACCGTATTCCCCTTATGAACAAGAAGGTCAAGTACTTCGAGCAGTTTTACAACATCGTCATAGTGGAGTCCGACGGTCGGTTCGTCGAGCAGGTAAATTGTTTTTTCGAGGTGAGGTCTATACAACTCTGACGATATTTTCACACGCTGGGCTTCCCCACCAGAAAGCGTCGTTGCACTTTGCCCTAGTGATATATAACCAAGTCCGACATCCATAAGTGTTTTAAGACGATCAGAAACAGCGGGAATGTCTTTAAAGAAATCCAATCCATCTTCAACTGTCATCTGCAAAACTTCATAAATGTTTTTCTTTTTATATTTTACAGTCAGCGTTTCTTTATCAAATCTTTTTCCATTACAGACATCACAAGTAACATATACAGTCGGCAGGAAATGCATTTCAACAGCAATCTCGCCATTTCCCTCACAAGTCTCACATCTGCCACCTTTGACGTTGAAAGAAAATCGATTGGACTTCCACCCGCGAAAACGGGCTTCTTCGGTCGTCGCAAAGATATCGCGAATATGTGTAAATGCACCGGTATAGGTTGCGATATTTGAGCGAGGCGTTCGGCCAATCGGTGACTGGTCTATGAGGATAGCGCGAGAAAGATATTCCGTACCAGTAAAGCTGGCGCAGTTAAATATCTTGGCAGTACGATATTTCCTTTCTAAACGCGCCTGTAAATTCTTGTGCAGTATCTCATACATAAAAGAGCTCTTGCCTGAACCGGAGACACCGGTAATAGTCACGAGCTTACCGAGCGGAATATCAACATTCATATTTTTTATATTAAAAACTTTCCCGCCAACAATTTTTAGCGTTCCTTTGTCGCTGGTGCGTCTATCATCGGGCACGGGAATTTTTGCTTCACCACGGAGGTATGCCAGAGTACGGGATTTACTTGGATTCGTTTTTGCATCAAGCAATTTTGGAAGCCAATCAGAAACAACAACTTCTCCCCCATGCACGCCTGCTTTTGGTCCGATATCAATGAGATAGTCAGAAGCAAAAATTGTATCCTCATCATGTTCGACAATAATAATAGTATTGCCGAGATCGCGCAGATTTTCAAGTGTACGAATCAATCTTTCATTGTCTCTTTGGTGCAGTCCTATCGTTGGTTCATCGAGTACATACAGTGCGCCAACAAGGCGAGATCCAAGCTGTGATGCCAAACGAATACGCTGAGCTTCCCCACCGGAGAGCGTATTGGCACGACGACTTAATGATAAATAATCAAGCCCAACATTTAACATAAATTGTAGACGCGACTCAATTTCTTTTATAATAACTTTTGAAATTTCTTTTTCTTGAGCAGACAATTTAAGTTCCACAAAAAAGTCCGCTGCTTCGGAAATAGAAAGTGAAGTAAGGTTGACGATGTTGGTTTTTTTGCTTCCAAGATACACATGAAGAGCTTCAACACGCAAACGCTTGCCACCACAGGTCTCGCACGGCTCATCGCCAAACAAATGCTTGGTACCGAGACCATTACAAGCCGGACATGCACCGTACGGAGAATTGAAAGAAAATAAACGAGGTTCTATTTCAGGAAATGAAAAGCCGTCGTTCTTGCAGGCAAATTTTGCAGACAAAGTCGTTTCCTCATCTCCTATTTTTATGATCACCAATCCGTCGGATTCAATAAGAGCTCGCTCAATAGATTCCGAAAGTCGCATCCGCACATCGTCAGGTTTATCTTTAAATTCATGCAGAGCAAATTCGTCAACAGCAATGTCGATTGTATGTTTTTTATTTTTTGAAAGCTCGATGCGATCACGAAGATTTTTTATCGCGCCATCAAGACGGATCTTTGAAAATCCTTTGCCGAGCAAATCGTACAGTAATTGATAGTATTCCCCTTTTCGTCCACGAATTATCGGTGAGAATATCTGCACCGGTGTTTCGCTCCACGATACGCCCATGACTTCGCGAGTCTTGCCTTTCTTTGAGAGTTTTTCCCCTCCTGCCTGAGGAGGGGTGCCTTTAGGCGGGGTGGTGGGAGCGTATTCCTTCATCTTCTCCAAAGCAAAATTCACGATCTCTTCATGCGAAAGTTTTTTTATTTCCTCTCCGCATTCCGGACAATGCGGATGCCCGATACGCGCAAAAAGCACACGCAGGTAGTCGTATATTTCGGTAATCGTCGCGACAGTCGAGCGAGGATTGTTTGAACGCGATTTTTGGTCAATTGAAATTGCAGGAGAAAGTCCCGTGATCTCGTCAACGTCCGGCTTTGGCATTTGATTCAAAAACTGCCTGGCGTAAGCCGAAAGAGATTCGACATACCTGCGTTGCCCTTCGGCAAAAATGGTATCAAAAGCAAGCGAGCTCTTTCCCGAGCCCGACATACCAGTAATGACCACCATCTGATTGCGTGGCATTTCAACGGTAATATCCTTGAGGTTATGGGTTCTTGCCCCCTTAACTACTATTTTATTTTCTTCTTTGTTTTTCATTTTAATTTGATGTCCGAGGTCACCAATAATTTTCTGCTGAAAATTTTCGCGACCCCGCCTCGCACCGTCGTACTCCGGCCTTGCGAAGCTCCATGTATTCGCTTCTCACCTTTGACGGTAATGGTATCGATAGGGTGATTGTTTTTCATATAATTTAAACTAAATACGCATAACACCACCCACGATTATTCATAGGGGGTGTATTACGGTATTTAACTGGGTGTATTATAGCATGTTTTGTAATGATTGACAAACAAGTTTTTTATTGATAAAGTAATGAAAATCAAGCGTTCTAGCTCAACGCTTTCTCTAACAAACGACCAGTGCTAGCAGGGTCTAAAAAAAATGAAAAATGAAAAATATTCTTGAACACCTCAACAATGCTGAAAAACATCTCAACAAGGCTCGCCGTGAGCTTGAACAAATAAAAGATCTCAATATTCAATCTGAAGAGCTTAAAACAAGATTTAAAAATTTAAAATCACAGCTCAGTGAACTTGAAAAGGAACGAAAAGAAAAGCAAGACCCTCTTGTTGAAATACTTTGCGAACTTGCTCTTATAATAGAAGCGCGAAAAATTGATATAAATGAAGGCACCTTGCTGAGTTGTCATGTGGTAGGCACCAATCAATTTAACTGCGCCCGCCAGGGACGAGATGCATATCCTATTAAGCTTGAGGACTTACATAGCAACAAAGAAAGGAGTATTCTTCTTGAAAAAATGATTGAAAAGATAGAAGATTACCTGATAAGGTACCCTGATATTGTAGAAAACAATGTCAATTATCAAATTAAACTTAACTCTTGCATTGGCCGCTTAAATGAGTCCTCGCAAACAAAAACTTGAGTTAGTTTTTTGATTTTCCATTTTTTGTTCAGTACCCCTTGTAATTAAAGCGTTTCAGCCGCTATTCTCACAAAACGGCTATCGCTGAAAGGTAGACGTTTACAACAAAATAAAAAAAATGAAAAAATTTGTTTTTAATGAAAAAATTAGTAATGAAGAAAATCTGATAAATTTTTTTGTGGTTAATGCAAAAAGGTTGCACACATCAGAGGACCGGATAAATTATGTACAAGAAAATTTTGAAAATTTGTTGTACGAATTTGTCTTTGAGACATTTAAAACAATTTGCATAAATTCAAAAGAAAAATTTATGCAAAAAGTGGTCTCTCAACTTTAGCTTTTTAAAAAAACACGGATTTAAAACCCTCTCCATATCATAGGGGGTTTTTATTTTGCCATTTTTATTTTCAAACCCCAATCTCATCCCGCAAGATAGCCGCCGTTTCAAAGTCTAATTCTTTGACGGCGGTTTTTATTCGACTCAGCAGAGTCATGCTGAGCATAATTTTTCTTTTATTTTTTAGTATGATAAAATATAAACAATGAGTGATAGACCAAAACTTGGATTATATATTAATGGTGCTAATCTTTTTTATGCAGGGAAAAGAAACGGCTTTATGATTGATTACAAAAAATTGCACGCCTGGGTTTCCAAAGAAAGTGATATTGTTGTGGCAAAATATTTTATCGGTCAGCCGTCTTGGGAGCCGGCAAAATCTTTGAATAAGACTTTTAACAAATATCTTGAAAAGATTGGCTATACTATCGTTACTAAACCACTCAAGAAGTTAAAAACCAAAGATGGAATTGTGAAAAATAAATGTAATTTTGATGTAGAAATGCATGATGAAATCATCCACGACCTCGATAAGCTCGATATGGTATATCTCGTAAGCGGAGACAGCGACTTTATGAGAACAAAAGAACGGACTCTATCAAAGAAAAAGAAGATCAAATTTCTGGCTTACAAAAAGTGGTATTCATGGGAAATTCGCATGTCGTGGCATATCCTTTTGGACGATATTCGGGAACATATACAGAGGGATTGACACAAAATAGACCACCTGCTATAATAGACCCATAGTTACATCTCGCCGGCCCTAGTGGCCGGTTTTTTCGTTGTGAAAAAATTAAAAGATATTATTTCTCCATCTTCCGCTTCAAAACCCCAATCTCATCTCGCAGTATAGCTGCCGTTTCAAAGTCTAATTCTTTGACAGCGGTTTTTTAAAAAAAGTCTGTTACTCTGGATAACGCAACATCGGTACATTCTTTTGTATTGTAATTATCCATATGTGTAGAAAAACACAGAAATACTAGGACTGACCCTTTTACCGCAAACCACACCCTGGGATATTGGTTGGGGCGAAGTCCTGAGTTTGATACAACGAGTTCAACTTTCCACATTGTCCAAATATCATTTTGCGTAACGCGGTGCAATTTCGCCGGAGCAATAACCTGCTTTGGTAGCATGGGATTAAACTGCACTTCGCACAGCCTTTCAAAAGCCGAAATCGCTTGCTGTATATTTCGAAACCGCCTTTCTGTGGCGGCGATCTCATTTTTTATTCCATCATGATATAAAAACTCCATCATACTTCGGTAAAGTCGGTACCACGATAAAATGATAATTCGTAAAAAATTTCTTTTTTCGGCTCGGTCGCTATAAAGGGCGCTTCGGCGTGAGACAGTTCCTCAAGCTGTTTGCCATTCAAGTGTCCGTATTTGGTAGCGATCCTATCCAGCATTTTTATTTCTTCTTTGGTGAAAATAGCCAGATCCGGTTTTGATATATTTTTATATACCTCGGTAGAAAGGTATCCTTCCCTTTCCGGCACGGCATCTACAACGAGCAATTTCTTTTTTGCCATGTCTGAAGTTATCTTTTCGAGTTCAGTCGGAAAAGGCCCCATGGGCAACGCTTTGTAAGTATCACCAGTAATCGCTTTCTGATACTTTTCATAAAAATCAAAATCGACGAAATACAAAAGCTTGGCAAGCTTCTTTTTGCCTCGTATTTCTCCGCCAAGTTTCTGACATAGATACAAAACAACATTCTGATATTTCTTTTTATTTATTACCTGAACCATATTTATAGTATACAAATTATGAGGAATAATGACAATATGAAAACTATTTGCTATAATAGGTTCATAGTTACATCGCCGGCCCCTGTGGCCGGTTTTTTCGTTGCTGACATACGAGACACTATTTCTCCATCTTCCGCTTCAAAACCCCAACCTCATCCCGCAAAATCGCCGCAGTTTCAAAGTCTAATTCTTTGACCGCATTTTTCATTTCTTTTTCTTTTATACTGATTATTTTTTCATACACCAATTTCGAACGCTCTTCGTCCGAGAGGAGTAATTTTTTTATCGTTGCCGATTCATTCTTTTCTTTTTTCGTCAGATGTTTTGCAAATGCTTTGTCGAAAATATCGATATCAAGCATGAGTTCGGCATTGACCGCTTTTTCATGTTTGTTCTCCAATTTCTCGGTGATGTCAATAATCTTTTTCGAGATCGTCGTCGGGGTTATTTTGTGCTTGGTATTATACGCAACCTGAATGGCTCGGCGACGATTCGTCTCGCCTATCGCCCGCTCCATCGAGCCGGTCATATTGTCGGCATAGAGGATGACACGACCATCCACATTTCGCGCAGCACGACCGATGGTTTGAATAAGTGCGGTTTCACTGCGCAAAAATCCTTCTTTGTCCGCATCGAGAATGCCGATAAGCGTCACTTCTGGCAAATCAAGTCCCTCACGGAGTAAATTCACACCAACGAGACAATCTATTTCCCCTTTTCGTAACTTTGTCAGAATTTTTATACGATCCAAAGTTTCAATATCGGAATGCAAATATTCTGCATTTATTTTCTTATCCTTTAAATATGTCGCGAGGTCTTCCGCCATGCGCTTGGTGAGCGTTGTGGCGAGTACGCGTTTGCCTTTGCCTATTGCAGTCACCGCTTCGGCGATGAAATCTTGGACCTGCCCGCCATAGCCTTCGGCGTCAGACGATGGCAGGCGGGCTTGACCTGCGTATTTCCCTGCTTCGCGAATAGGTCTCACTATCACCTCCGGATCAATAAGTCCCGTTGGGCGAATGATCTGCTGAACGATCTGTTTGCTTTCCGTGCGTTCTTCATCTGCTGGTGTTGCTGAAGTATAAATAACCTGACCAATGCGTTCTTGAAATTCCGGATATTGCAGCGGTCTATTATCCTTTGCACTTGGCAAACGAAAGCCGAAATCAACGAGCGTTTTCTTGCGGGCTTGGTCACCGGCATACATAGCACGGAGTTGTGGAAGCGTAACATGTGATTCATCGATGATGGTCAGGAAGTCAGCATTATTTATAATGTGACCTCCTCCGCCAAGGCTTCGGCGGGTCGAAGGAAAATATGACATCAATGTCTCGGGTGGCTCGCCCTCTCTTTTGCCCGACAAATGGCGAGAATAGTTTTCAATACCGGAACAATAGCCGATCTCTTTAATCATCGCGAGGTCATAATTCGTTCGACGCTTGATGCGCTCCGCTTCGAGGAGTTTGCCTTCTTTTGCAAATACTGCGAGCTGACCGTTCAATTCTTTTTGAATGGCTTTGACCGCACGGGCGACCTCGCTTTTTTGAGTGATAAAGTGCTTGGTTGGAAATAGAAAAATACTTTGCTCCTCGACAAGCAATTGTGACGACACCGGATCCACTTTTGAAATACGGGAAATTTTTCCACCAGCCAAATCTATTTGATACATAAATGTATCCGCCACTGGCATAACATCTATACGATTGCCGATGGAACGAAATGTTCCAGATGCAAGGTCTGCGGTTGTACGCGTGAAATGTATACCAATTAATTTTTTCAAAAAATCCGCACGTTCGGACTTGTCTCCCACTGAAATTTTTATATTTACCTTTTCATATTCCGCCGGACTTCCGAGGCCGTATATGCACGACACTGAGGCAACGATGATAACATCTTTGCGGGTCAAAAGTGCTTGCGTTGAAGCATGGCGAAGGCGATCAATTTCTTTGTTGATCTGCGCGTCCTTTTCGATATATGTATCCGTTGTCGGCATATATGCCTCCGGCTGATAGTAGTCGTAATATGAGACGAAATAATGCACCGCAGCATCAGGAAAAAACTCACGAAATTCCTGCGCAAGCTGGGCCGCCAAAGTTTTATTATGTGCGATAACTAAAGTCGGCTTGTCTATCTGAGCAATGACATTTGCCATGGTATAGGTTTTACCGGTACCTGTAGCACCAAGTAAAGTCTGCTTGTCATAACCCTTCCCAAGCCCCTCCACGAGCTTTTTGATTGCCTCTGGCTGATCCCCAGCCGGAGTAAAACCACCTTTTAATTTAAATACAGGCATAGGAATACTTTACGCTATTTTGAGAAATAAAAAAAGCTCCGGCGAATTGGAGTTTTTTTATTAATACAAAAAAACGCCCCATAGACCTTTTGGCAAGGGCTAGTTATCCACAGGCGAAAAAACTAAAAAGGGAGTTGACTTCCAAAAAAGTAAATGATATACTTTCAGGTATGAAAATAAAGCGTAAAATATACAACCAAATTTACAAACATATGTCTGAAAAGGAGATTACTATGCTCATTGGACCTAGACAATCAGGCAAAACGACGATAATGAAGCAAGTCCAAAAAGATCTTTTGAAAGAAAAAATGGAAACGGTTTATCTAAATTTAGACATAGAGAAAGATATTGAGGTTTTGGAATCTCAGGAAAAATTACTACAGTTTTTAAAGTTGCATATAAAAAATACCGGATATGTGTTTATTGATGAATTTCAAAAAAAGAAAAATGCCGGAGTATTTTTAAAAGGGCTCTATGATATGGATCTACCATATAAATTTATTATTTCTGGTTCTGGCAGTATTGAACTGAAAGAAAAAACTTATGAATCACTCGCTGGTAGAAAAAGGATTTTTACTATTTACCCAGTTTCTTTTGAAGAATTTGCTCTGTATAAATGCGATTATAAGTACGACACATTAAAAGAAATTCATAACATTGAACCAGAGAAGGAAAAATTGTTATTTAATGAATATATGTCATACGGCGGGTATCCAAAAGTTGTGATTACCGAAGACAAAAATGAAAAGTATGCCATTATAAATGAAATTGTTCAAAGTTTCCTGCATAAAGATGTACTGACTCTAATCAAATATGAAAAACTGGATGATTTTCAAAAATTGATCAAAATACTTGGAACATACAATGGATCAATGCTTGAATATACCAATCTATCAAATGCCACAGGGTTGTCTCCAAAAACGATAAAAAATTATATACGCTATTTAGAAGAAACGCATATCATAAAAAGAATTACTCCTTTTAGTAAAAAAAGAATCGGTGAAATTACAAAAATGCCGACTCTTTATTTTATTGATATTGGATTTTTACACTATAGTCTTGGATCTTTTGGTTCTTTACAGTCAGAAAAAGAAGGATTACTTTTTCAAAATATTATCTGGAGAATGTTAGAAGAATTATTTGAAAATAAAGGCGCGTCAATCAACTACTGGAGGACAAAGACTCATCAAGAGGTGGATTTTGTTATTGATTATCAGAATACATTAAGTGCGTGTGAAATAAAATATTCTTCTAAAAAAATAAGTACCAGTTCACTCTACTCATTCCAAAGAAAATATCCAAAATCAAATTTATACATCATAAACAAAGGAGGCAACACTGTAGAAAAAGAAGCCGTACGGGTAGTTCCATACTACGAACTTGAAGTTTTTAACTTATAGCAAAAAGTTTTTGCAATATGGTCGCTAACACCAAGCAAAGTCTGCTTGTCATAACCCTTCCCAAGCCCCTCCACGAGCTTTTTGACGGCCTCTGGCTGATCCCCCGCTGGAGTAAAACTACCTTTTAATTTAAAAACTGACATAGAGACACTTTACGCTATTTTAGGAAATAAAAAAAGCTCCGGGTTATTGGAGATTTTTTCATACACCAACTATCTAAGTAAATTTAGAACTCTTTCTTTTACTTTTTATTTAACTCATCCGCATTAGGATATTCCATGACTAATAAGAACCGGTCTTACTAATAACCAATATCAACTTTATTTTTTTTCAAAACTCTGTTGAATCTGAAGCTTGAGTAACTTTTGTTTTAAATAATCATGGTCCATTGTAATACCATTTAACCTACGTTCTAAGGTATCATTAGTATATTCAAATGCTCTTCCATTTTTGTCAGGTTTAATATTAAAATTAGTTAATATACCCTTGATTTCTTTATCATATATATTAAATTTTTTCGCAAGTTCTCTTTGTAAAGAATTAGCACCACTACTTCTTTCACTGCTAACTTCTTCATATTGTTTGTGTATTTCTTTTAATTCTTTCATAACATCTTCTTGGTCACTAAGAAGATCTTGAGCTATTTTTAAATCAAAATAATCTAGTGTGCCTTTATCGCCTAAAAGAGATTTCATTCTTCCCTTTAAAAAATCTACACGCAATGAATCAGTTCCTTTTATTGAAAGATTATATCTAGATAATTCTTCTTCCTTCATAGCTAAATCTGAAACAAATTTTCTAGCTTCTTGTACAACAAAATCTGTTATTTTCTTTTCTTCCTCCCTACTTTTTTGATCTAATCCTTGTGAACTTATTTCTGTTTCTTTTGTTGAATTACTTGCTTCAAAGTTTTTATTAGACATATAATATATTATTATCTTTTAATACCCACATTCTACCCCCCCCCATAGCCCTTTTGGCAAGGGCCAGTTATCAACAGGCAAAAAGACCACTAAAATCAAAGATTATTTGGGGAATCCACATATATAGCTTGATTTTTTAGGTGGATTTGATACTATGGAAATAGGTGTTTGTAGGGTTCGCCCTCTTACGGCACTAAGCTGTTAACAAGCACCCACAAAGAACCCGCCATTTTAGGCGGATTTTTTGTTTCTAAATCTTTCTTTAGTCCTCCTCTGGATTACCCTCATGCAAAATCCTATTCATCGTATCTTTATTCATACCCCAAAACGGAATAATGCTCCAAAACATTTTATTCCCTCCTTCAACTTGTTTTACAATAATTTTTACTCTATTTCTTTTTATAACCGCGATGAATTCATAGTAACTAACATTTTTCAATATGGCATCTGTTCTGCTGTGTATTTTTACATACTCAAATTTTTTTGTTTCCCATACTCCCTGTAAACTGGAAGATATTTTCAAAACTTCAGGTGCGAGATATATTAACTTAAAACGCATATATTGATCTTGTTCTAATCTAGATTTACCTCGCTGTTTATATTTCAAATGTTCTAATCCTTTCGCATTGAAAGAAACTTTTTCTTTGAAATACGGGCAATACGCCTCCTTCAAAGTTTTGTAAAATTCTTCCCCTTTTTGTTTTATTTGTTCAAAATCTTCAATATTATTTTGCATACAAATTTTTTACGGATACATCTCGTCCCGAATCTTTTCAAGTTCTGCGATAACTGCGGGATCAGTAATCTTTGTAAATCGTGGAAATGTTTTACCATCTTTGGTAACATCTCCTGCAAACATCTCATATGGGCGCGCACCGAAATACTTCTCGTTTTCATAGTATGAACTATCATAGAGAGCTCGATATATAACCAAGACACCTCGCGGAATTTCCTCTATTTCGGTATGCCGAGCAATACCTACAACCTCGTACGTATAATTATATTTTAATCCTGCCGGATTATACTTGTAGTGATAATAAAATCCTTTTTCTATTTCTTGCATAATTACTCTTTTTTATTTGTGCGAATAAATAATTTTCCTTTTTTATAAAGCGTAAACGCTCCGCCGCCAACACCAAAGAGTACAACAACAGTAACAAGCAATGAACCATTGCCACCCCCCTTGCCGGTCTGAGGATTCGTAGAGCCAACTCCGCAAATAGATGCAAGCTCTGGGGTCACATCAAAAACACGAAAACTCTGATGCGAACTAATCTGTCCAATAAAGGAATTAATATAGGTATCCGTGTCATACATATTCCCTTCAGGTAAAGGCGGTATGACAAATTCAACGGAAGAATCTAAAATACAATACGGAAAAATATTTTCCACCTGCCGAAAATAGTTACGCCCAATACGTCTGGTAAATCCCCAATATTGATATTCGGAATCATCATGGAAATCCGGATCTTCGGATGCCTTCAGCTCCGCAATCAATTTTTCACCAAGCGGATCGCTCTCTCCGGTAAAAGTAACTTTTAATGTCTCCTTGATAAATTCTTCATCCGCAGATCCGTTCTGGTAGGTATGCTTGGAATTCGTAAGCAAGCAATAGTCGCCATCTTTTGTAGCGAGGGTTCTCTTTTCCGCTTTCCAATTAGTCCCCTGTCCAGCAAGGTCGGAATTCGCTATCACCGAACTCATGATCTTGAGACAATCAACTTCAGCATATCTAATACCACCCAGCTCTCCTGCATTTTTTTTCTCATCTTGCGGTGCGTCTTGTTCGGTATCGGGCACGATTCCGCACACCGGATTAACATATAAATCTTCTGTACCATAATCATTCGATTCAAATCTTGGGCCGGGGATGCTCGGATCATGCACATCGCTATTCCATGCTTTGGTACACCATGCTTCTACTTTTTTTAAATTTTTAACAACATCGTCTCTACGACTTACATCAGCCGGCTCACAGTGGACCGGGTCATATTGACTCTTTAATTTATCAATAATGAGCTGACAATGATTCACAAGATTTGTGGTTTCATGAAGTTCATCTCTCCCAAGTGTTGGTGCAATATTTGGATCATACAATTCACTGGTAAATGCTTTAAGGCAATTAAAACTAAAATCCATAAGTTCACCGAGCATCGCAAAATGCGTCATGGCGGGCTGTGATGTCATGTCAATCCCTTTTTGCGTAATGGTAATTTTGCAATATTTGAGGTAATTGCTAGTTTCGCGATAGTCATCCGAACCTAACCTTGGAAGACTTGCATCATAAGGCCTATCGGGAAAATCGGTTATGTCTTGTTTTAAACAGGCAAATCCTTTATCAGCCGCATTTTTATATAAATTGGCTTTTTTGTACGCATCTATTGTCCCTTCTGCTTGTTTTTCCAAATCCGCAATTTTTTGTTGGCACTCCAAAGCCAGCTCTTGCGGTGTAGACGCATAAGCAATATTTTTGTCTACTAACCCAAAAGAACATAGTACTGCAACTAATATAATGAGAAAATATTTTTTATTATCTAAAATATACATCATACAGATATGGGTAATTATACCAAAAACAAATACTTTTCTCAAAGGCACTGTCCCTTCATTTTTCACATCTCAATAGGTGTTGAGATGTGAAATTATGAATACATCTTCTGTCTTTACAACCCACAATATAACATAAACCATTCTCTCTAAAAGAGATTTTAATTCTCATATTTTTTTAACAGTTCTTTTTTTAATTCAAGAAAATGCTCGTCCCACTTTTTCTGGTTCTTGCCACTCGATCCTTTAAATTTTAAATTTTTTCTATCCTCTAACATCCCAGTCTGTTTCCATAAATCTATTCAAAAAAATCTATATCGGAAGAATATTTGTAGTCGACTTTTTCGAAAGGTTTTGAATAAAACCATGGTGACTCTAAGTGTGTTTGTTCAACAATCTTGTCTGTCGACCAATCCGAGAATTCTTTACAAATGTTCTTTAATAATTCTTTTTCTTCTTTATTGAAAACTTTTTCATCGACATCTCTCAACGCCTTAAATGAAATTGCGTGAGAATCCTCAAAAGGATCTTTTTTAATATCTATTTCTTTATTTTCTACCATTTCCGATACAACAGAGTTAACCTCACTAGGCGTGGGTCCATAATGATTGTGTATATAAAAATCACCAGTTACAGAATTTTTTCTATCCCTGTAATTTATAAAATCTAAGTAATACAATAATTTATTAAGTTTTGTAGCTCCCAAGTATTTATTATTGCAATATTTTATAAAATACAAAATTGCATTTTTATACTTGTTCTTATTTAAGGTCATATTATTATGTAAAGATTATAACACAATTAAATAAAAATGTAAACGACCTATTCCAAATACACTATTATTATATACTATTTGTAAATACAATCCTACAAATCAACCCCCCCATTACTCTTGTAATAAAGCCCTCCTCTGCCCTGTCTACAATCTGACATATATAAATATAGTATATCAAACTTTTACACATCTCAATAGGTACGGAGATGAGGATACTTACATCAGACTAGAGAATTACTTTTGATATAAAAACATATGCTGATATCAATCCTATAATAAATAGAATTACGGCAACATAACCTAACGTTTCTTGAATGGATCCTGGTTCTACTGTTTTATCACCTATATTTACTGTATTATTTTTGATTTTGTTTGCTATTAAAAACTTTGATTCACCTAACTTAAGAACATTTTCTGCTAGAACTAAATTTCTCAGAGAAGACAGCACAAGAGATAAAATAAAAGAAACAAATGTTATATGAATATATAATTCTGAACAGGAAGTGATATTATTTTTTACTGTTTCACTTGATACAAAGGGTATAAATAATGTTATCGCAGCCCCTGATAAGATCGCCCAGTGAAAAAAGAATTTTGTTCTTAATTCTCTGGCAAATTCTGTATCACTCTTTGCTTGTTTTTCTATATTTTCTATAATTTCCGTGCTCATATATTAAGTGCAGTTTAACATATTATTAATAACTAACAAAGACTTACTAGTTTCATCTCAACACCTACGAAGATGCGAAATCTGACCTTTATAACATATCATAAAACATCAGATTTACCAGTGTAAGGTCTTGCGAG
>Ga0155670_117_pt1 | contig 17523 bp, 17 predicted proteins | sample RifCSPlowO2_01_FD_107327 | JGI IMG/M metagenome (GOLD analysis project Ga0155670, IMG submission 107327) | Candidatus Tagabacteria bacterium RIFCSPLOWO2_01_FULL_39_11
TAATGTCCACACACATATTGCACTTTTTTAGATAATCTAAGGGCATATGAAAACTATGCCCAAATCAACAAAAGAAGAAAAACATAGATGGATTAAGCCGATTTTAGACAAGGAAATGTCCATCAAGAATATGGCCAAGGTATGCCCCTTTTCCGAAAGAGCGTTGAAATACTGGCTGGCTGATTTCAGAAAGTTTGGAATAGATGGTTTAGAAAACAGATCGACAAGACCAAAGACAAATCCAAATGAAACCTCGATAAGAATAAAAGAAAGAATCATTGAATTGAGAAAAGAGACGAATCTTTGCTCCAAGAAACTGAACTGGAGACTTAAAAAGGAAGGGATTTTTGTCCTAACAAGCGTTATTGGAAAAATATTGAAAGCGGAAGGATTAGTAAGAAAATACAGAATCAGAAAATTAAAATACAAATATATTAAAGTTCCTTTAAGCAGAGGCGAGTTGATTGAGATAGACGTTAAATATGCGCCGGATTTGATTGGAAACAAACAGTATTATCAGTTTACGGCCATTGATTGCGCGTCCAGATGGAGATATCTGAAAATCTACGATAATTATTCAAATTATGATTCAATCAATTTTCTGGAAGAATTGATTAAGATCGCGCCGTTTAGAATCAGGTCAGTCAAAACAGACAACGGCTCAAACTTCACCAACAGATACACCGGCTATCTTAAAAGTTCAGATCCTTTTAATCCAAGATTGCACGATTTTGATCTGATGTGTCAAAAATTCAACATTATCCATTATTTGATTGATCCGGGAAAGCCCCAGCAGAATGGCAAAGTTGAAAGATCTCACAGAGAGGATCAAGAGAAATTTTATAAGAGAAACAAATTCAAAAACTTAAAAGAATTGGAAATGAAGATAAAAGCATGGAATAATGAGTATAATAATTTAGAGCATTGCGGATTAAACGGATTATCGCCTAACGAGTTCCTTAGATTATCCGAAGTGCAAAATGTCTGTGGTTAAAACAAAAAATAAAGCATGGCTAAAGGCCATGCTTTGAAAATTCCGTTAGAAAAAACAAAAAATTTTAGGCGTCGGCTACGGCGGAGCCATATCATATCAAATCACCCTCTATCAACTCCGGCGCTTTTTCAATCATCTTTATGGCTGTTTTGACATCCGCTTCTTTCAAAAAAAACATTTCTTTTTTAAGAGTTTCGGCGGCCTGTTTTAATGTTGCGTCCATCGCAACGCTATCAATCCGATATTCGGAATTAAGCCGCGCTGCTTCAAGAGTACACTTCAAAGACTTCACCGAATTTTTCACAGTATCTTCCAAAGCCTTCTTTGCCAGATGCATACCCTTGCTTGCCTTCGCGTTATCCTTAGTTGAATCCCGCAAAGTTTTTATCGGCAAGTAAAGCCGGAGATAGCCCGCGTACTGCACCACCGCTCTTTGGAAAGACGAAAGAGTTGTAATACAGCATTGCTCCATCAGTCCTTTCAAACTAACCCCGAGTTCTAAATGAGAAAGCATTGAAGAAATGAAAGCGTTTTTTTGATTTTCCACCTCTTCTTTTGTAAAATGCTCTTCCTGAAGGTCTAAAAGCATTTTTACTTCAGGGAGCACCTCAATTTCGCCCTGCTTGCAAAAATAATCCTGAAGCTCTCGCACGCCCCAATTTTCCTCGCGAGCCCGGGTGATATCAGAATAGAGCTCCGCTGTTTCTCTGCAGACCGTCTCTGCCTCATAATAAAGGTCTTTTACGGATATTTGAAGATTATTTATAAAAGACCTTTGAGCGTACTCCAAAATCACCAGTGGATCCTGTTCTTGCATTTCTTGAATATAAGATTGTGTTTCTTGCGGAAGATAAGACAAAACCCTTTTTTTAACCATCTGCGGCAGAAGTTTGTCCTGCAAAGCCAAAAAGGCCTTTTTAATTCTGGAATTGTCGGCTAAAACATCAATTATTTCTTTTGTGATTGCCTGGAATCCCTCCTGCGCTTCTTCAGCTTCTTTCAAAACCTCTTCCAGACGACGAGGATGAGGATTTTCTAGGCCGTTGTTGTTATTTTTTGCAGTAGCTGATATTCTTCTATTTTGCATTACCACCATCTCCTTTCTTTATGATTGCAAAAAAAAAAATTAGGAGCAAACAATTATTAGAAAAGGGTTAGACACGATTTACGCTTAAGCGTAAATCGTGTCCAGGTTTATTAGTACCATTTTTCCCGGAGGCTTTTTGCCATTCCGTGTAAAGCTTTCCTAACGCCTCCGTCTCGCTCGGCGCGCCTGCCAAGCCGGTAAATCCCATAAGCTATACCCAACCATATAGTAGTACTTATTATCATTCTCATCACCTCCTTTTACAGCCAACCTTGCAAAGGCCATTTTTTGCAGTATTTATTATTGCATATTTTAAAATGAAGGTGGACAAAGTTCGCGTCTTCTCCTATAAAAACACACTTTAGAATACCGGATATACCGGCTCTTCCATTATCGCGAGCGATTTTTCTATTTTCGCGACTGCTCCCGCAGTTTCTTTCGGAGGCAAAAGCGGCGTTATTTGGCTTTTCCCATTGTTGCTTTTTGGTCTTAAAAACCGTTTAAAACGCGTTATCATTTTATTTATCCTCCTTTTTATTCCAACGCCTCTATCTTTGGCTCTCCGTTTATTCTGGTTATCAAACATCCGCAATTAAGAGCAGGATTAACGACTTTTAAAAGCCCTTTTTTAAGGCTGACTCTTAATTCTTTTATCGCGGCTTTGCCTCCGTTTTGAAAATCCGGATCATCGTGAAACTTTTTATAATTCTCGTCATTGCATTCAATTCCCCTGATTTGCCGTAAAACAAATTCAGCGCCGTCATTTATTTCCATTTTATGGGCAATAGAAAGTTTTTTTGGAACAAACCTAATTTTATTATTCGCGCCGCAGGCGCAGTAGATTTGCTCTTCTTTAATCGGAATCGGCATGAAAAACGACAAAACAACAACTGCCGCAAATTCGTCTTCGCCCGCGAAAACTTCCAGATATTTTTCTAAATCCGCCAACATTGACGCCGGAGAAGGCATCATACTTGGAATATGGATAGCCACCCCGCATTTCGCTACACTGCTGTTCAAAAATTCAACCACTTTTGCCTGCGCCAGAAAAATGGTTCCAAGCGCAAAAGCCAAAACATTAAAATCCCGATTTTCCGTTTTTTTAAACAACTCAATCGCGTCTTTTTTTCTGAGCGCCTGATCTCCGGGGTCTGGCGCTCCCAAGACTTCTGCTAATTTCTTAAGATACTCAACAGCTCCTTCGGGATGCAATAACTCTATTTTTTCCGCCTCCGGCGGCCATGCTCTTGACGCTTTCATAATTTCACTCCTTTCTGTCGGCATCATAAACGTTCCTCCGCCAAAAGAAACTCCTCCACTCATTTCAAAATCCTCCTCTAAAATTTTCCCTTTATATTACCGCATCAGCATACTGATTTTCCTTTCTTTATTTAATTATCAAAAATCCGCGTCTTTCAAAAGACAAGCATAGTTTAGATTAAATGTCAACCAAAAGAAAAAACATCATAGCCCAAATCCCGTAACTATTCTAAACAATAAAAAAACTACCGGCAGAATGGCGCGCCATAAAAAAATAATAAAAATTAAAAGAATAAAAAAGCCGTAGCGTTCAAGGAAAAATTGAACGTTGTTCCATTTGTAAGGAAGTAGGGCAAAAAGCACTTTTGAGCCGTCAAGCGGAGGAATCGGCAGTAAATTAAAAACTGCGAGAATTAAATTAATCCAAATAATAAGCGAGGAAGAAAATATTAGCGATACAAGAATATTTGAAAAATCCAAAGAAGCCCGAAGATCCGGAAATAAAACAGATAAAACAGCCTGTTCTTTTAACATATCCGCGACCGGCACAAAATAAATTAAGATAGAAAAAATTATGACAAAAAAAATGTTTGAAAGAGGGCCTGCCGCCCCGACAATTGCTGGCCCCCATTTTTGATTTTTCAAATTATATGGATTATAAGGCACGGGCTTTGCCCAACCAATAAGAAAAGGCGAATTAGTTATCACAAGCAAAAATGGAACAAGCACCGATCCGAAAAGGTCCAGATGCTTTAAAGGGTTAAGAGTAAGCCGACCAGCGTATTTCGCGGTAGGGTCGCCTAAATAATTGGCGATAAATCCGTGGGAGACTTCATGGACAACGACGGACATTACCAAAACAGCTATCGCGAATATAAAGTTGATTTCCATTATTTTTTATTATACACTTTTAAATATATGAGTAAAATATGCCCAATTTGCAAAAAAGGCTCAAAAATGAGCGGGAAAAGGAAAAAAGCGATGAGTAAATACAACCCGACAGGCAAAACAAGAAAATTTCCCAATCTTCAGTGGGTTCGAATTCCTGTTTTTAAAAACAGGAATGAGAAGGGAGCGCCAGACGGCACTCCTAGGGGTTTTTTAAAGAAAAACAGTCTTATCAATGGAAAACGGATAAAAATTTGCACCAAATGTTTAAAAGCGCGCAAATTTTTGAATTTTAAATTTAAATAAAATGTCATCTCAATCACGCTAGTCATAAAAAATAGTGTGAGTAAAACTACGCCATTTTGATTGTAACCACATCTTCTACGCGCACTTTTCTAACTTTCACGAATTAACGTTATATTAAAGCTGTATTTTCAATCCGGAAGAACCACAACAGTAATTGCCGTTTCAATTTTAAACTTATAAAAAACCGGGCATGCCTGCGCGATTAATCCCGCGCGAAAATTTTTCTGAAATGCAGTCCGAATGCCGCGAATGTCATGGCATGCACAAAAAACCTTGGATGTCTGATTAAAGTCCTTATAAAAAATCTCCAATAGGCTCTCCTTCCTTTTTCCTTAATGCCTAAATAAAACATCAGTTTTAAAAACCCTACTAAGTAATAAAGCCGGAACCGACCGGTTTTTTTTAATTTCAAAGGCCTGAATTCTTTAAAAAATCCGGCGATTCTTTTGTAATATTGGTTGGGTGAATAAATAGAAACCACGATATTTTTGTATCCTTCCAAAAGTTTTCTAAATTCCATTTTTGAGGCAAAATTCATTGAATAATCAGTATTATCCCCGGAAACGGCATCCTCCAAAATACGGCCTGCATTTTTTAAGCGCTGATACAGCCTGGTGCCCTTAGGCGCGTTAAGCAAACCGACCATGGCGGTTACAATACCGCTTTTTTGAATAAAATTAATCTGCCTTTCAAAAATTGAGGGAGGATCATTGTCAAATCCGACGATAAAACCGGCAGTAACCTCCAAACCGTAATTCTGAATTTTTTGAATTGAAGCAAGCAAATTGCGCCCCATGTTATTAAACTTATTACATTCCCGCAGGCTTTCCTCGTTTGGCGTTTCAATTCCGATAAAAACCATCTCAAAACCGGCTTTCGCCATTAAACCCAAAAGTTCTTCGTCGTCAGCCAAGTTAATGGAAATTTCCGTTGAAAAATTAAAAGGGCCTTTGCAGCGTTCCACCCAATCAATGATACCCGGCAAAATTTCTTTTTTTAATTTTACTTTATTACCCATAAAATTATCGTCCACAACAAAAACATTCCCGCGCCATCCGATTTCACGCAAAGAATCAAATTCTTTAAGTAATTGATCAACGCTTTTAGTCCGCGGCAACCGGCCAAATAAAGAAGTAATATTGCAAAATTCGCAATCGTAAGGGCAACCCCGCGAATACTGAATATTCATGGAGGAATATTTTTTCATTTTTATAAGGTCCCAGAGAGGAATTGGGGTCTGGCTTAAACCCGGAAGACATTTTGATTCATAGATTTTTTTAGCGCGCTTGTTTTTTAAATCATCCAAAAACTCTGAAAAATTGCTTTCGGCCTCTCCAAGAATAAGATGGTTTACATCGTCGTATTCCTCCGAATCCATTGTAAAAAGCGGTCCTCCGGCAACAATTTTTTTTCTCATTTTTTTGCATTTCTCAATAACTTCTCTGACTGACTTTTTCTGCACAATCATAGCGCTTATAAAAATATAGTCAGCCCAAGCTAAATCTTTCTCCTTTAATTTTTCCACATTCATATCTACAAGTTTTTTCTCCCAATCAGCGGGAGTCATTGCCGCTACCGTCAAAAGTCCCAGTGGAGGATAAGCCGCTTTTTTATTTATTAGCTTTAAGGCATGCTTAAAACTCCAAAAAGTTTCCGGATATTCAGGATAAATAAATAAAATCTTCATATCTATATTTTCGGGCTGCCTATATTTAGCCACAAATAAATTTCCTGACGGAAATTTTTCGCGACCCCGCCTCGCGATCGCCTTCGGCGATATCGCTGCGGCTTTCAATTCTCGACACGAGTGAAGCAATTCACTCGCTTCATCCCTCACTTCGTTCGGGCTGCCGAGATTTGAACTCGGACTAAATCCTCTGGGGAATTTTCGTTTCTTGGGTCGGGGTACCCGGATTTGAACCGGGATTAAATCCACCCCATGGACTCGTGCTGCCGTTGCACTATACCCCGACTAAAGAAACGACGAAAACGAAATTTTCTAAAATTCCCGTCGGAGCTGATACTCCGACCCCCATGGACTCACACTGCCATTACACTACAGCCCGAATTGGCCTAAAAAGCAAAAGAGTGTACATGGCGGTCGGCAACGACAAAAGCGCCAAAAGATTCCGGCTTAACCGCTGCGGTCAAACCATATCCTTTCACCATGCCTACAACTGATTCAATGAGACCCCGAGTAGGCCCATTTTCCCCAACGTCAATGTGAACAACTATCTCGTTATCCCAAAACGCCTCCTCTCCGACAAAATCCTTAAGCCGACTTTTTAATTCCTGGGCAAGCGTTATTGAATACATTGTTTCTTTGTAAATTCTGTCCCGTAAATTAGGCGAATGCTCCTTTTCCGATTTAGACCAAAAATATCTCCCTCCCCTCCCCACTCTTAAAACAGTGACAGCGCTCACAAATTGAGTATGATTTTGGGCCAAAGAATCTGTACCGACGACAATTTTGTATTTCGCTTTAGTATCCTCTTTAATGTAAAAAATAAGCTCCCTTACGAGTTCGTCAAAATTTAGGTTCTTGTTTAAAGTAATGTTGAAAAATTTACCTTTCATAATAAGCTATTTTGCACATCTTCACGGATTTGATAAACCTTATCGGTGATTTTTGCCCGCAAAATCCTGTTTATTTTAAAAATTCTTTTGGCTTGACGAAGATGGCAATACCCCTCTAAAAAATCGTTGTTTAGTCTGTATATGTCAACCAAACGCATATTGCGATGATCGGATGAATCATTGCTCGCATTTCCTGTTATGTAATCTATCTCCGCTGTTTTCCGTTTTTCAAACGCCTCTCTTAAAATTTGAGGAATATCTTTCTGCGCGTTCAGGCCCCAAGAGACGGGGACCGCCACTTTGCCCCGCGCCTCCCGCGACAAAAATAAGATATGGCCGTTCTTTTTCCCAAATTCATAGATTTCTTTTGTAACTTTTACATCCTGAACGCAATATTTTTTGATCTCGTCTATCTTCCCTTCTTTGTACCAACGAAGCGCCTGAAGGCCGTCAGCGCTTTTTGAAATCCCTAGAGTATTTTTGGCGATATTATCCAGACTCACCCTGAATCCTACCCCTTTTTTGATGTCGTCCATCAAATCAAGAGCGGGTAAACTAAAAGCGTCCAAACTTATATGCGGGTTTAAAACAGGTATATCAAACCCATTTATGTTAAAACCGATAAGAAGCCCTGCGTCTTTTATCAGCCGCTCAAATTGATTTAAATTTGATTCTTCAAAAGCAAAGAATTTCTTTTGGTTATAAGAATAGGCGGCGACAACGGAAACGCCCAAAAGATGAAGGTTGTCTCTGCCTCCAACTTCATCAAAACTTTTTTTAGTTTCAATATCAAAAACAATTGTGTCGCTCATAAGCATTCATTCCGCCCGCTAAAATCAGAATTTAAAAATTGATTATTTTTCATTACTCTATTGCAGGTTTACGAGTTGACGGGTTAATTTAAAAACTCGCTAACTCGTCAACTCGTAATATAAAATAATTTAATAAAAAGTTTTTATTTTTACATTTTAAATTTTACACCCACCCCCTGAACTTCATTGCTTCTTTTAAACGATCCACAGCTGTTTTATACGCGGCCAGCCTTAAATTAATGCCTTCTTTTTCTTTAGTTTCCCAAATTTTCTTAAAACTGCGGGTCAAAAAAGAATCAATTTTTTCCAGCTCTTCATGTTCCGAAAAAATAATTTCCTGTTTGTTCGCGCTCCATTCAAGGTAGCTCCCCACGACTCCTCCTGAATTCGCTATAATCCCGGGAATTACAAAAACATTTTTCTTCTCCAAAACAGGAAATGCGCTGTCGGATATGGCGCCGTTCGCGAGTTCAGCGATAATCTTTGAATTTATTTTCCCCGCGTTGCCTTCATGAATCTGGCCTTCAATGGCTGAAGGAATTAAAATATCAACATCAAGCTCCAAAAGCTCTTCGTTGCTTATTTTCTTGCACGGGATAACCTCGGCTATCTCTCCAAGCTTTTTATAATAACACTTATTTTGGTTCACAGTTCCGCTTTCCTCCTGCGCTTTTTTTAACAATTCAACGTCCAGACCACTTTCGGCATAAACCGCCCCTTTTGAATCAGAAACCGCCTTGATAACGAATCCCTGCCTGCTTAAAATGCGAGCTATATGAAAACCGACATTGCCAAAACCCTGCACGGCCACTGTTTTTAAATCATTTCTATTAAGCGCTTCCAGTGTTTCTCTCAAAACAATATAGCCACCCAATCCCGTAGCTGCCTCTCTCGCGTCGCTTCCTTCCAAAACTCTCGGTTTGCCCGTGAAAGACGAATGTTGGGTGTATCCGTTTAAAATGGAGTATTCGTCCACCATCCAGGCTATAATCTGCGCGTTTGTGTTAACATCCGGCGCCGGCACGTCTTTTTCAGAACCTATCAAAGGATATAAAATTTTTACGTAACCGCGCGACAGATTTTCAAGCTCTCTTTGAGAAAGTTTCTTCGGATCGCACTTAATCGCCCCTTTTGCTCCTCCATAAGGCACGCCGATGGCGGCGTTTTTCATTGTCATTAAAAAAGAAAGGGCGCTTACTTCATCCAACGACGCGTCCGGATGAAATCTTATGCCGCCCTTAAAAGTCCCCAGCGCGTCGTTATGCTGAGAACGCCAAGCCGGAAAAAATTTAATTTCCCCCGAATCCATTCTGACGGGAATATTTATCTCCGCCACCCTTTTCGGATTTTTTAAAAAATCCAAAACGGCCCTGTCTTCATTTTTAAAAATATCATTATCAAGTATTGAAATTGTGTCTTGAAAAAATGAATTATTTGCGTTGTTCATAATTATTTTGTATCACAAAAAATTTTAGTATGCAAATTATTCAAAATTACTTTAAATTACGGCTCTTTAATATCACGTCGGAGCCCTTAATTTTTGAAAAATCAAAAACGCGGCCGCGGAAATTACTCCTGCCGTCAAACTCCAAAAAAGCCATTTTGCCGCGCCGGAATAATGACCGGATGGATTATTTTCTTTGGCTTCAAAAACATTCGCCTCCTGGCTAAAAGATGACGATGCCTCTTCCGCTCCGGCTTTTAGCTCTGGGGATTGAATCTTTGGCGATTCTGAAAACGCGCCGTCGGCGTTATTTTTTAAATTCCGCGGCTCCGGCGAATTTGGCGTTTCGGGAATTTTAAGTTTGAACAACTCTTCAACCTGTAAAATTTCGGGCTGCGCGTTTTCTTCCATCTTGTTTTTTCCTCCAGGAGTTTCGCGGGTAATAACAACTTCCTCCTCAATTCTTGAAAAAGTCTGCCCTGGCCCCAAAATCCCGAGATAATTAAAATCGTCCACGGCCATATTGTTGGAATAAAGCAGTTTAATAACACCATTTTGCGGCGACAAGCTGAATTGAAAAATGGATTGAGGAACGGCTAAATAGCTTCCCGGCAAAATAAAAGTTGAACCGGGAAACTGGAAAACTTCTTCTTTCATAAAATCGGGACGGCTAAAAGTCAGCTTCCAAAAAGACATATCAATTATCCTTGAAGAATCATTATGTAATTCTATCCACGCGTCCGCGCCTATTTTAACTTCCGAAATGTAAACTCCGTTAGGGAAAGCTTCAACCAAAACGCCGTCAGAGACGGATGTTTTCCCGGATGAAACATTTAAAATCGCGTTATATTTTCCGGGGAAACGATAAGTATGCTTTACAACCTTTCCTTCTTTATATCCGCCATCTCCAAAAGCCCAAAGATATCTGACATTTTCTAATAGTTCGCTTTCTTTGTTAAAAGCTTCCCCAAAAAATTCAATCTCCGCTCCGGCGACTGTTATTCTGTCTTTGCCAGCCGACGCGTAAATTTCCGGCTCTAAAAACGCGTAACCTCCGGCGCCGCTTGAATTCGGATCTCCCGCGGGAGGCATAAAATTACTTTTATTTTCACTAGAGTTTTCAGTTTCATCTTGCTTTACATTTTTGACCCCTGGGGTCGGGCCTGCGACTACCCATCCCCCGTTTATTTTTTGCAATGAATTTCCGTCTCCGTTCGCGCCCCACTCCGGATTATAATTTACACTGTCAATGTCGCCTAAATTGCTATCCCTAAAAATTATATTCTCTCCGGTATTCTTCAAAGAAAACGAGCTATCAAAAACAGTTCCGGAAAAATTAGGCCAATCTGTAAAAAACACTGCCGCATCATCCGCAATTACAGCATATTTGCCTGGAGAAATTATAAAATCGCCGCCTTCGCGCGCAGAATCTATTTTATGATTGGTGTCATTTTCATAAAGTTTCCAACTAGCCAAGTCAACCGGTTCACTGCCGGTGTTAAAAATTTCAATCCATTCGCGCCCGGTATCCGAGCCTTCCAAGTCATACATAATTTCATTGATCACGACTTGCGCTCCGGCAACGTGGGGAAAAATAAACAGCGCCGTTAAAACAAAAAAAACCACTCTCATACGAGTAGCTTAATGGATTTTAAAAATTGGGTCAATTTCAACTAATAACAGAATCAGCCAAATTTAATATTTTCTCCGGGGTTAAGAATTCCTTTTTTAGAATTATTATTACTTTGATTCACATTATTTTTATTATCTTCGGATTTTTCATCCGTTTCTTGTTTATCGTCGGCAAGCGATTCTTCAAGAGTCTTACGAAGTTCGTTTAAATCAGGAGTTATTCTTCTAAAACCTCTGCGTTCAGGCACTATTTTGTCTTTAAGTTCGTTTAAAGAAATCGGGGGATTATTTTGAGAAACCTGCGGCCTTTGGACAAAACCCCCGTCGCGCAGAGAGGACGCGGGATAACGAGATGCCGTGTCTTGACGGACTTGTTTAGGCGGAGCGAAAAATTCTCTGGCTGGTTTTTTCGCCGCCGCGCTTTCTCTATGTTCCTTGCAATAAACCGATCTTCCTTCTTCCGGTTCAAAAGGAACATAAGTCAATTTATCGCAAATTTTGCATCTTGCTTTATAAAGAGGCTGTCTGGCGGAATCCTTTTCTATAAAATCCGTTTTTTCGTTCTCTTTTTTTTCTTTTTTTTCGAGCGGGACATGCCACAGGGAAATTTTTTCCGCGACTTCTTCTTTTTTTGTTGCGTATTGCTCTCTGGAATACTGTATAATTTTTTCTCTGAAAGATTCGATGGGTTTTTTGGTCGGAGAAAGGGTTATCGCGGAAAACGGACTTGAGGGGACTCCGTCTATCATCAGCCTCAAATAAACTTCGGCGACCGCCAAATTAACGAGATCTTGGATATTAAATTCAGGAGTGAACTCTTTTTCTAAAAATTCGGCATCGCCAGCTCCAACCCTGAAAGTGACAAGCGAACCGACGTTGCCAAAAACAGCGTCCCTCACCTTTGTGCTTAAATCCGTTATCAACTGCCCTATATACTGATGGGCTATAACTAAATTAAGCCTGTACTTTCTCGCCTCCGAAAGAATTGAAGCGAAAGCGTCTGTGGCAAAATTCTGGAACTCGTCAACATACAGATAAAAATCAGTTCTCTCTTCTTCATCAGGCAAATCAACGCGGCCCATCGCTGCCAGATAAATCTTCGTGATAAGCATCGCGCCTATTAAATTAGAGTTTTCCTCGCCGATCTTTCCTTTTGAAAGATTTATAATAAAAATCTTTTTTTCATCCATTATCTGGCGGATGTTAAAAGCGGATTTAGTCTGGCCTATGATATTTCTGATTAAAGGGTTTGAAATAAACTGGCCGACTTTATTCTGGATTGCCGGAGTGGCTTCCTGCATGAATCTGTCGGTGTATTTCGCGAATTCCTGCTCCCAAAACGCTTTTACAACATCATCCGTGATTTTTGAAACAACATCGTTTCTAAAATCTTTGTCGCTGAACATTCTGTTTACCGCGAGAAGCGTCGCGTCGGGATATTCCAATAAGGCAAAAATTGCGTTTGAAAGAAGATACTCCATTCTGGCGGACCAGACATCCGGCCATATTTTTTTAAAAATCCCCAAAAGGCCGGTTGCCACCAAATGCCTCTGTTCGGCATTAACATTTTCCATTACATTAAAACCGATCGGCCAGTTGGTATCGCTGGGATTAAAATAAACCACATCTTTAATGCGGTGTTCGGGAACAAAATCAAGCATCTTTTCGGCAAAGTCCCCATGAGGATCAACGATGCCTACGCCATTTCCGTTCTGAATATCCTGAATCGCCATGTTTTCAAGGAGAGTTGTTTTGCCCGTTCCGGTTCTCCCGACTATATACATATGCTTTCTGCGATCTTCTTTTTTAATGCCAAAACGTCGTCTTTCATTACGAAAGTTGGTTTCCGCGAAATATGTAATGTTGTTGTTTTCTTCAAGCATAAATTAATGCGATTTTAAATACAGCATCTATACAGGCAAAGTCGGAGGCGGCTCGCCTTTGCGGGCGCCTACGCGGCCAAGAGTGGGCGTCTTCGCCACCCTGCCTGGAAAGTGATAAATCGTCGCCAATTCTTCGGCATTGAGAACAAAAGATTTTTTTTTGTAAGGAGGGTAAAAATAAGACCTTTTTTTGTAAGCTTTTATCATACGGCGCTTAAGCCTAAAACCTCTTTTTTCTCTGAAAAAATAATCAACTCCCGTCCCGTTTTTCGGTTTAAATCCGTTTAAATGCAAGGTGTTGTATTGTTTCATCACGCCCATCATTGAAGCCACATTTATAAAATTAAAAATGTCGTGGCGAGCAAAGTATAAAAAACGGATTCCTGTTTCAAATCCTAATTTCGCGATATTTCTTTCGATCGCCTTTATGGCGTCCTGTTCTCCGGGCGATAAAGCCATAATCCCCAAGCCTGATTTACCCGCTTCTTCCGTCTTTTTATTTTTTTTGTCTCCCAATAATTTTTTTACCAATTTATCGCCGGTTTCTTTCCATTTGTCGCTGGCGCCTTTTATTAAAATCTGAAACCAAAGTTGTTCTCCTTCTTTCAGGGAACCTATGAATTCCAAAAAAGAATTTATGGGGTCAATTTTTTCTGTCTCCTCCTTGGAGTCTTCCAGCTTAAAATCCATATAAGTCTTTATAGGGTAGGCGTCTTCTTTTGTAAGGACAAATTCCGCGCCCCATGCCTGCCAATCTTCGTTAGGAATATTCGGAGGCAAATTAAAAATGTAATCGTCAACTTCCGCTATCTCCACATCCGGATAATGGGCGTAAATTTGAGACTCAACCATCCTTTTGAAAAACTTCTGGGCGTAGACAAAAAAATGGATAACGCCGTTAAAGCTCGTTATCTCAAAACTGAACCAAGGAGTTAAAAACCCCTGCCAAAACCGCTCAATCAAATTTCCTTCCCGCGTGGCATGAAGAGCGGAAAAAACAGCCTCCATCGCGCGGGGAGATTTTTCAATTTCTTTAGGGATTTTAATTTCCAGCAAAACCCATGAAAGTTCTTTAATATAACGCGTCCTGATGTATACCACCCAAAATTCCCAAAACAAGAATAACAAAACAAACGGCAACCATAAAAACCACAACTGCCTTACGATAGATAAAATATTATTAAAGAATTCTGGAGTAAAAAAAACATTAAAATCCATGCGTTAATTATACAACATGGTAGAGATCGCTCGCAAGTTTTTTAAAAAATTTCCTGTTTTGAAGATTGATAGAAATTGTGGATTCCCGAACATGCCTTTCTTTCAAAACTTTCTTCATCAAATCTAATTTTGATAAAGGCCCCTCTTTTTTAAGAATCTTATTCATCACATCGCGTACTGACCCCGGCATATAACCCCATTCCTTTAAAGCGTAGAGTCCCCTCCCTACCAAAACAAACCGGTCGTCTTTTATAAGTTCGTTATGGACTGTTTGAACATGCGCGGGTTTGCCTAAATTCGTCTGAATCGCTTTGGAAACCTCCGTAAAATGCATAGGCGAACCATGTTTCCTCATAATTAAATAAGTATAATCCCTGATTCCTCTTGGCCTAATAGAGGGAGAATAAGAAAGCCCCCATTCGCCTAATGAATTTCGCGCTGTGTTTTTAGACATCCTAAGCCAAGAACAAATGTGCGCCTTCTCCAAGCCGGATGAAAAACCAAGAGACGCGGAATGTTCTTTAAATTTATCTATAATCTCTTCTTCTGTAAAAACGTCATCAACGGACAATTTTTTGCTCAACGCGTTTAAGGCCGCCTGGACTTTTTCTATTTTATTATGGTCGGCGACAGACCATCTGCAAAAAAACGCGTCGTCTTCTTTAAATTTTTTGAATGTCCCGCCTAATGTAAGGAAAAAACGGATATAATTTTGTTTTTCACTATTGTCCGGCGCTATATTCCCCAAAAAATCAGCTTCGCTTACGATCTGGCCGCAATCATTTAATTCCTTATTTAAAATATCCAAAATATTTTGGCACTTTTGGTCCTTAGGCAATAAATTAGCCCTTATATTGGCGAGCGCGCAAAATTCAATCTGCCTGACTCTTTCCCTTGTAATGCCGTATGTTTTGCCGACAGAGTCTAACGTGCTTTTCGCGTTTCCCAAAAGCCCGAAACGCCGCGCCAAAACATCCACTGACCTTTGAGGCAAAGGATTGAGCAGGAACTTTGTAATTTTTTCTATATTGATATTTTTCATAACAATATCTTAATTTTACTTTTCACTTTAACACGCAAAAAAACCTTAAAAAAACGGCATAGAATGTGTATTTCAAAAAGTTAACATAAATGAAAAAATAAGTCAAATATAATTATTTAAATCTTCTTAATGCCGAATATTTTAATACAACCTATCAAACCCCGAAAATTTCAACATTCGCGCAGGTGTTTTTAATAAGTTTACCCAGGCCGCCAAGATTTTTTTCTATTTTTTTAATGTCAGGGAGTCGACATTTAGTCGCGGGTGAAACGGGCATAAAAAGCGTACAGCATTCTTCGCCTCCCAAAATAGAAACATCATAAGTCCCTATTTTTTCGGCTTGGCGTATAATATCTTCTTTATCAAAACCAGCCAAGGGCCTAAAAACGGGAAACTTGGCAGCGTCGCCAATGGCTCTTAAATTTTCTAAAGTCTGGGATGCCACCTGGCCCAAAGATTCTCCCGTCACAATGCCAATGGCTTTTTCTTTTTTGCAAAAAAGCGAGGCAACTCTCATCATTATTCTTCTATAGAAAATAATCCTGAATTTAGACGGAACTCGCGGAACAATATATTTTTGAATATCTCCGAATGGAAATAAGATCAATTTTAATTTTTCCGGAGAATATCGCCTTAAAATATTTAAAAGTTCTTTTACATTTTCCTGCGATGACTTAGAAATGTAAGGAAAGCTGTGAAAATGCAGAAATGTCACCTTACAACCTCTCTTAATAAAATACCAGCTTGCGACAGGAGAGTCAAGTCCTGAAGAAATTAAACTTATAGCTTTTCCGGAAACGCCAAAAGGCAAGCCGCAAAGCCCGCCAATTTTCTCGCAATATAAAAACGCTCTCCGCTGGACAACTTCTATAAAAAGAGTTTTTTTAGGATTATCCAGGTCAACGGGAATCCTTGTCTTACCTTGAACAAAAGCGCCCACTTCTTCTTCTAATTCCTTTGAAGTAAAAGGATAATTTTTTTCCGATCTCCGGGCTTTAATTTTAAAACTTTTTGGATACGGCTTTTTAAAAAATAGAATAGCCTGTTTTTTAATGCTTTCCGTCTCCGCTTCAACTTCTGTCCCGAAAGCAAAATATTTGATCCCAAAAGTTCTGCTTAAAACATCTTTTACAATTTTCGCGCCAGAAGCAGAAGAACCGGTGTCAAAAAAATTAACCGGTTTATCCCCGGAAACCCGCACCAAAATCCTTCCGGAAATTCTTTGAGCCTTCGCATTTTTAATGCCGGCGTCCGCGAGCATCATCAAAATATTCCGGCAAAGAACATTTTCAAAAAATGGACGGTTTTTCCCTTTGAGAGCGATCTCATTATAATGGATTACAACAATCATACAGCCGTTAAGACAAGTAACTATTCACGAAGCCATCAGGAAAGAAATTCTTGTGATCGTGGAATTTTACTTTAAGCTAAAATACAGATAAGAATATCAACGTAAAAAATATATCAAACGGGTCCTTTGGCCGTAAAATTTCGCGACACAAAGAATTTCTTAGCCACACAAAGGAAAAAATTATATCTAGATGAACGATTACTAAAGACCTTTTATTTATTTTTTCGGCTTAAGATATCGTTCACCATTTTGATTTCATCCCAAATGCCTTCAATCAGATCATAAACTTTTGCTTCTTCAACCGTGACCCAGGCATGTTCAGTCAAATCCTTGCAAAGTTTTATCTCGCCGTTTTTGTAACGCGCCCAATATGAAAGCGTGACTACAGGATAGCCGTCTGGCCGGACAAAGGTTAAATCAGTCAGATAATAAGGCCTGTGTATTTCAAGATTGGTCTCTTCTTTAATTTCCTTGCGCAACAGCCAGTCAATAATCCCATACCACGCGTCATTAGTGGTCTTTGGCATAGCCTGATATTCATTTAGCACTAATTTGCCGCCTGGCACAGTCCATTTATTAGGGTAAGCCTTTTCATGGGGAGCCCGCTTTGCAATTAAAAATCTGCCGTCCTTAATAATAATTGCCGTCGCCACTACGAAATGCAATCGTGGGTCAAGCTTGCTTTGCTCGTTGGGCTGAAGCATAAAATTGAAATTTATACGCTTGGCGCAAAATTCATTTTGAAAACACTAAGGTTCTGGGACACGTTTAAAAAATGAATTTTGCGCCACTGGTAATTTATATCAAAGTCAAAACATAATATCCTCTTCGGCTCGCTTATAAGAAAAGATTTCTTCCGCGCTAAACCAAAACGCCAATTCGTGCTTCGCTTCTTCCGGGGTTTCCGAGGCGTGAATCAAATTGTGGACAGCCCGCTGGTTTTTATTGGCAAGAGCGGCGGAATCCACCGAAAAATCTCCTCGGATTGTTCCCATTTCGGCAAGCGCGGGGATAGAATTGCCAACGAGC
>Ga0155670_117_pt4 | contig 14627 bp, 13 predicted proteins | sample RifCSPlowO2_01_FD_107327 | JGI IMG/M metagenome (GOLD analysis project Ga0155670, IMG submission 107327) | Candidatus Tagabacteria bacterium RIFCSPLOWO2_01_FULL_39_11
TTCTTCCACTAATAAATTCCTGCCAAAAGGTATTAAAAATTCTTTTGTGTTTTTTTTGCTTTTTGATTTTTTTAAACCGCTTCTCTTCAGGCCCGCGCCAGAATCAAGTTCATCGGAAGCATCGCTTTCCGTCGGGTCAACAAGCACTGTTATCTTTTTTTCTTTATCTTCACTGCTTATTGAAATAATCTGCCCGTTTACGTCGCTCAATATGGCCGGATTTTTCGGGGTTCTTGTCTCAAAAATTTCTTCCACGCGAGGCAAGCCCATGGTTATATCCCCCGATTCTTCAACGACCCCCCCGACATGGAATGTCCTCATTGTAAGCTGGGTGCCCGGTTCGCCGATTGCTTGCGCGGCAACTATACCTACTGCTTCTCCAAGCTTAACGATAGAATTGGAACTCAAATCAAAACCATAGCACATCTGACAAACGCCCCGGGGAGTTTTACAGTATATAGAAGACCTGATTTCTAATTCCTGAAAATCTGTCTGCTTATCCAAGTATTCCGCGTCTTCTGAAGTCAAAATGCGGTCTTTTTTAAATAAAATTTTTCCTTCGGAATTTTTTATATCGCGGAGAAGAGTTCTGCCGAATATGCGGTTCGCGAAACTCTTAGAATATTCTTCCACATCGCGCCTTTGTAATTTTATTCCTTCCGAAGTTCTGCAATTTTCTTCCATAACGGTAACCTCCTGGGACACGTCCACAAGCCTTCTTGTCAAATATCCCGCGACGGCTGTCTTCAACGCGGTGTCGGCTGTGCCTTTTCTCGCGCCGTGAGTAGAAATAAAATACTCCAAAGGGTTAAGCCCCTCTTTGTAAGAAGAAAGGATGGGAAGCTCAATGGTTTTTCCGGAAGGGCTTGAAACCAAACCTTTCATTCCTGTCATCTGGGCAACTTGTGTCCAAGAACCTCTAGCGTTAGACGAAATAATAGAATGAATAGACCCTAACTTATCAAGGGTGTCGGGCACAAGTCCTGAAACCTTTGAACTCACACCCATCCAAATCTCTATGATTTTCGCGTATCTCTCTTCGTCTGTTAAAAGCCCTTCCTCATAATGTTTTTGCGTCTGCAAAGCTTCTTTTTCCGCTGAATCAATTATTTCCTTCTTTTTTTCGGGAATTTTTAAATCATCAATACCCCAGCTTATGCCCGAATGTGTGGCATATCGAAACCCAAAATCTTTAATTTTATCTATTATAGGAGGAACTTCATCCGCTCCAAATTTAACAATTAATTGGCTGACTAAAGAAGACAAAGTTTTTCTGGAAATTTCATCATTTATAAATACAAAACTTTCCGGCAAAATACTGTTAAAAAACAACCTCCCCGCGCTTGTCTGGATAATAGGATCGTTCCCTTCGTATTTTGGCATGTCGGTTACCTTAACATTTATTTTTGCGCGCAGATTGATATATCCGAATTCATAAGCTGTTATCGCTTCGTTGGGAGAAGAAAAATATAGTCCTTCGCCCTTAGCGCCCGGAATAATCTTTGTAAGCCAATAACATCCCAAAACCATATCCTGGACGGGGCTTACAACAGGATCGCCCGTGCCGGGCTTAAGCAAATTTTTATTTGAAGCCATAATCTCTCTGGCCTCGTATTGCGCCTCGCGCGTAAGAGGAATATGAACGGCCATCTGATCGCCGTCAAAATCGGCATTAAAAGCGCTGCAGACTAAAGGATGTATCTGTATCGCGTTGCCTTCTATTAAAATCGGCTGGAATGCCTGAATGCTAAGACGATGAAGAGTGGGGGCTCTGTTGAGTAAAACATACTTGTCTTTTATAATTTCTTCCAAAAGCTGCCAAACTTCCGCCGCTTCGTCTTCGATTAGTTTGCCGGCGCCTTTTATATTATAAGCTAATCCCCGTTCAATTAATTTTTGAATAACGAACGGCCTAAAAAGTTCAAGGGCCATATATTTCGGCAATCCGCATTGATTAAGCTTTAATTCCGGCCCAACCACGATAACAGACCTTCCCGAATAATCAACCCTCTTTCCTAAAAGATTTTGTCTGAATCTTCCTTGTTTTCCTTTTAACATGTCGGCGAGAGATCTTAAAGGCCTTCGTTGGGCTTGAGATACGGCGGCGCCTTGTTGCCCACGACGAATAGAATTGTCTATCAAAGCGTCCACCGCTTCCTGTAACATCCTCTTTTCATTTCTTTTAATAACCTCCGGCGCTTTCAACTCAATTAGTTTTTTCAACCGATTGTTGCGGTTGATAACGCGCCTGTACAAATCGTTGACATCAGAGGTCGCGTGCCTGCCTCCGTCTAAAGCAACCATAGGGCGCAACGCGGGCGGAATTACGGGGATTACTTTTAAAAACATCCATTCCGGCCTGACATTAGAATTAATCATGGCTTTTACAAAAGTGAGGCGTTTTAAAATCTTTTTTTTATTTTGGGGGGAAGCTTTCTCTAAATCTTTTAAAATTTCCTCTTTCAGCGCGGACAAACTCGTGTTTTTGCAAACATTATATAAAGTTTCCGCTCCAATGCCAGCCTCAAAAATATCTCCGTATTTTAAACTGAAACGGTGATATTCAACTTCACTTAAAATTTTATGAATTTTTAAATCCGCGAGATCTTTTCTCGCGTTATCAGCCGACTCTTTTAAATTCTCTTTTTCTTTCTTTGTCACAACGCTCTTAACTTTAGCCTTAAATTCTTTCTCAAGGTTTTTCATAAGCTCATTTTTTCTTTCTTCATTTATATGAGTTACTATATAACCGGCAAAATAAATAATCTTTTCTAAATCATTTATTGACAAATTCAGCAAAAGGCCGATACGCGAAGGGACGCCTCTGAAAAACCAAATATGAGACACCGGAGAAGCAAGTCCAATATGGCCCATCCTTTCTCTTCTTACAATTGACCTCGTAACTTCAACTCCGCATTTCTCGCAAACAATTCCTTTATACCTGATTCTTCTGTATTTACCGCAATAACACTCGTTATCTTTTTCCGGACCAAAAATACGCTCATCAAAAAGGCCGTCTCGTTCTGAACGCTGGGTGCGATAATTGATGGTTTCCGGTTTTGTAACTTCTCCGTGCGACCAGCTTAAAATCTTCTCGGGGGAAGCGAGTTTTAATAAGATTGATTTAAAATTTGTGACTTTAGTATCCATTTTAACAGTAGCTAGTCACTAGCGACTAGGGTTTAGGGTAAAATTTTAAAATTTCTAGCGGCTAAAACCTAAGACCTTTTGCAAAATAAGATTCGTTGCGAGATTTCCAGATTTTCGGCGAGCCGAAGCCGAAAATTTTGAAGCAATACCTTAGTATTGTTGAAAAATTTTCGGCAAGACGGAGCCAAAATATGGGAATCGTAGCAGAAAAATTATTTTGCAAAAGGTCTCTAGTGGCTAGCGGCTCTCTTTTTGGCTATTTCCTTCTGCGCTTCCATTTTGTCCGATATTCTTTCTTCAACATCTTCCTCATCTCTTCTCCCGACCAGTTCAACATCCAAAGCAAGGCCTTTCAGTTCATTCACCAAAACATTGAAAGACGCGGGAAGATGCGGTGCTTTAAACTCTTCTCCTCTTACTATCGCGTCATAAGCGGACACCCTGCCTAAAACATCGTCTGATTTAATAGTCAGCATTTCCTGAAGAGTATAAGCGCTCCCATAACCTTCAAGAGCCCAGACTTCCATCTCTCCAAAACGCTGGCCTCCGCCTTGCGCTTTGCCTCCTAAAGGCTGCTGTGTGATCAAAGAATAAGATCCGATGGAACGCATATGCAATTTATCTTCAACCATATGTATTAATTTCATTACATACATATAACCGATTGTGACTTCCTGGTCAAAACGTTCGCCTGTTCTGCCGTCATAAAGAACAACCTTGCCGTGAGAAGGCATCCCCGCTTTACGGAGCTCTTCATGTATTTCTTCGTCTTCGGCTCCCTGAAAGGCCGGAACAATGGCTTGATACCCTAATTTGTGCGCGGCTAATCCTAAATGAGTTTCTAAAATTTGCCCGATATTCATTCTGGACGCAACCCCCAGAGGATTTAAAACAACGTCAATAGGCGTGCCGTCTTCCATATAAGGCATGTCTTCTTCCGGTAAAATTTTCGCGATAACGCCTTTGTTGCCGTGGCGGCCGGCTAATTTATCTCCTACGGATATTTTGCGTATCTGGGCAATTTCAACATGAATTTGTTTTATCACGCCCGTTTCAAGCTTATCTCCTCTTTCACGGGAAAAGATTTTTACGCCGATCACCTTTCCGTGTTTGCCATGAGGAAGATTAAGAGAAGAATCTTTAATATCTCTGGCCTTTTCTCCAAAAATGGCTCTCAAAAGCCTTTCTTCCGGCGTTAGTTCGGCTTCTCCTTTGGGCGAAATCTTCCCTACAAGAATATCTCCGGCGTTCACCTCGGCGCCTATGCGGATTATTCCTTCTTCATCAAGATTTTTTAATTTCTCTTCACTTACATTAGGGATATCGTATGTTGTAACTTCAGGACCAAGTTTAGTATCCCTTACGGCGACAGAAAAATCTTCTATGTGTATGGAAGTAAAAACGTCATTCCTAACAAGACGCTGTGAAATTATTATCGCGTCTTCAAAATTATTCCCGCCTAAAGAAAGAAAACCCACCAAAACATTCTGGCCTAAAGCAAGCTGGCTTTGGTTTGAAGAAGAAGCATCCGCCAAAACATCCCCTTTTTTTATAAAATCTCCCTTGTTAACAATCGGCTTTTGATGGATTAAGGTAAAATCATTTGATTTTATAAAATTTATAATATTGTATGTTTTTTCTTTTCCGTCCTTTGTTTTCAAAACGATTCTGGAAGCGTCAATTTCAGCCACTTCTCCGTCTTCTCCGGCGATTATAAGCCGGCCCGAATCTCTGGCAACCTTTTCTTCAAGACCGGTAGCCACCAAAGGCATTTCCGGACTCACGCACGGTACTGCCTGCCGCTGCATATTAGATCCCATTAAAGCCCTGTTAGCGTCATCATGGTTTAAAAACGGGATAAGATTCGTCGCAACGCTGAAAGCTTGACTCGGCATCACATCAATAAAATCAACTTTATCCTTTGAAATTATGCTTGGATGGCCTTTTATACGGCCCTCAACATCGTCGTCAATTATACTCCCTTCTTCATCGTATCCTATGCCGGCGTGGGCAATATTATATCTTGACTCCTCAAGGGCATCCAAATAAACTATTTCAGGAGTTATCCGTCCATCAACCACTTTTCTATATGGAGTCTGTAAAATTCCCAGATCGTTTAAACGGGCGAATAAAGCAAGATGGACAACCAAACCGATGCTTGAACCTTCAGGAGTTTCTATCGGGCAAATGCGTCCATAATGAGAAGGATGGACATCCCTTACTTCAAAACCGGCCCGTTCTCTTATAAGTCCTCCGGGCCCAAGGGCTGAAAGACGCCGCAAGTGTTCAAGTTCATCTAAAATATTCTTCTGGTTCATAAATTGGGAAAGTTGGCTTGTCATAAAAAACTCTTTTACTACGGCGATGAACTGGCTGGCATTAATAAGTTGGGAGGGCGTCATTGTATCCACATCCAAGGTTGACATTCTGTCCTGCGCAATCCTTTTCATTCTTGTCATTCCTACTCTAAGTCTTTCACGCAGCATTTCACCAACTCCTCTGACGCGCCTGTTGCCCAAGTGATCTATGTCATCGGCGACCGAAGCGGGATCGTTGTTCAATTTAATAATTTTCTCAATAACCAAAAGCAAATCGCCAAGAGAAAGAACTCTGGGCTGATTTTCTATATTTCCCAAACTAATCCCTATTTTTTGGTTTAATTTGTATCTTCCGACCGTTGAAAGGTCGTAGCGCGTTTCATCAAATATGCTTTCCAGCAAACCCTTGGCATTGTCCAGCGTGGCAAGCTCTCCGGGCCGGATGCGTTTGAAAATCTCCGTGTACGCTTCATCAATATTTTTAGTTGAATCTTTTTCTAAAGTATTTTTAATGAAAGGCGTTTCTCCCGTGTCAATATTCTTAAAATGAGCTTTTATTTCCGTTTCGGTCATCTTAAAAATTTTCAAAATAACTGATACGGGAAACTTTCTTTTTCTATCTATCCTTGCGTAGATCGCGCCGTCTGACTCTGTTTCTATTTCAAGCCAAACACCCCTGCTGGGAATAATTTTAGCTCCGAAATACTTTTTCCCCTTTATAATATTTAAAGTAAAATAAGCTCCAAACGAACGAATTAATTGCGCCACAATGGCCCTTTCCACGCCATTCACTATGAAAGTCCCTCTTTCGGTCATTAAGGGCAGATCGCATAGAAAAATTTCTTGTTTTTTTACTTCGCCTGTCTTTTTGTTCGTTAATTGCGCTTCCGCTTTTAATGGAGCGGCATAATCAAGATTATGATTTTTCGCAAAATATTCGTCGTGTTTCGGCTTATCAATTAAATACCCTGTGAATTCCAAAAAAAGTTCTTTTTCGGTGTAATCATTTATCGGAGAAAAATCTTTAAAAAGTTCGGCTAATCCTTTCTCAAGAAGCCACTTAAAAGAGCTTAATTGCATTTCGGTAAATAATGTCAATTCAGCAAGCGGTTTCTTATATTTAGAAAAATACTTTTTAGGAATAGACATAATAGACGCCCGCCCATTCACAGGCGTGGTACCCCCAAAATTAGAATTAGTTTAATTAGAAATTTTAAACAAAATTATACCTTTGAAAAAGATTTTTAATTTTAAAATTTTATTAAAATATTTTAAACCCCATTTATATCTTTTTATTTCTTCTTAAAAATGCCGGAATCGCGTCCCATTCATTATCTTCCTGATTACCTAAGGACGTTGAGTTCTTATTGGAATGTTCCTCCTTTTTTGCGTCTTTTTCGCCGCTTTGGATTGCCTTGGCGTCTTTTGATAATTTCTGGATAATATCGGGAAATCCTGAAGCGATTACGGTGACTTTTAATTCATTCTTCTTTAATCTGTTGTCTTGAAACGCGCCAAAAATAACTTTCGCGTTTAAATCAATTGATTCAGTAATGATTTTTGCCGACTCCTGGATTTCATTCATTGTCATATCCTGGCCGCCAGCAATCGCGAACAGAACGCCCTTCGCTCCCTCTATTGAAAAATCAAGCAGAGGAGAACTTATCGCAAGCCGGGCCGCGTCTTCAGAACGCTTGTCTCCTTGGGCAGAACCGATCCCCATTAAAGCCGAGCCGGCATCTTGCAAAATAGCTTTTACGTCCGCGAAGTCCACATTGATAATACCCGGCATTGTTATTAAATCAGAAATGCCCTGCACTGCCTGCTTCAAAACATCGTCGCACAGAGCAAAGGCGGATAAAAAAGTCGTTTCTTTCCCGACAATATTTAAAAGTCTGTCATTAGGAATAACTATCATTGCATCCACCGATTCCTTAAGCGTTGCCAAACCGTCTTGCGCAATCCGCATTCTTTGCGCTCCTTCAAAAGAAAAAGGCATTGTGATCACCGCGACCGTAAGGACTCCCTGCTCTTTTGCCGTGCGAGCGACTATGGGAGCCGCCCCAGTGCATGTTCCTCCTCCAAAACCGCCCGCCACGAATAACATATCCGCTCCTTTTACCGCCTCCTGAATCTCATTTTTCGTCTCTTCTGCCGCCTGTCTGCCAATATCAGGATTCATGCCAGCGCCAAGCCCGCGAGTTAAATTTTTTCCTATATGAATTAGTTTAGGAGATAAGCTATGATGAAGAGCTTGCGCGTCTGTGTTGACTCCGATAAAATCCACACCCTTAACTTTATTCCTAATCATATGGTCAACCGCGTTTAAGCCCGAACCGCCGACTCCTATAACTTTTATGCGCGCGAACGCTTCTATTTCCGGTTTAATTTGGCCCACAAGTGGTTTCGCTTTAGCGAAGCCTAAATTTAAAATTTAAGTTTCGCCTTCGGCGAATATATATTAACTTTGAATTACAAAATCTTGCAACAGAATCTAATTTTGTAATTCAAAGTATTAATTAAAAATCTAAAATTCAAGCTACAAAAAATCCTTATAAAATAAAGATTTTTTAAAGAATAAACCTATAATTATATTTCTAGCATATATTAAAAAATAACGCAACCCCGTTAGGCAAAATCGTGAGCGTCAGCCCCGTTATCTTAAGGCAAAAAATTTTTTAACCACTTAACAACGAAATTTTTAGTTCGGTTCGCCATTGCGAATCCTAAATTTATCTGAGGGTTTTCGTCAAGTCCTAAAAGAGCGAGACCGACAGCACAAGACCATTTTCCATTAATTTCTTCTTTTAAAAAACCGCATGTCCCCGCCTCTGCGGGGATCTTTAAATCGCTTTTAATGAAATCTGCTAAATTAGAAATCATGGATCCTTCTCCCGCCAAAACAGCTCCTGCCGGCAACATCTCATTTTTATTTATTTTTTTCAAATGGCCGCCGACTAAATCAAGAACATCGTTCAATCTCGCTTCAACAATATGAGAAATTTTTCTTGTTGTCGCGCTTTCAATGCCGTAAGAACGTTTTAATTCTTCAGCGTCATCCAAAGAAATTTGAAGGCATAAAGCTATATCGTTTGTAATGTGATCGGAACCAATTGGAAAAACCGCCACAGAGATCGGAATATCCTCTTCAAAAACTATCACGGAAGTAGTCTCGGCGCCAAGATCCAAAATAAGAGATCCGACCTCTTTTTGTCTCCTGCCTAAAATCGCGCGCGCGTTGGCTAGAGGAGAAGCAATGATATCTTCAACTTTAACGCCATTACTCTCCACGCTTTTTATCAAATTATTCAAGTGTTGCGTCAAACATACGATAAAAATCGTATCAACTTCAAGTTTGTTTCCTTTCATCCCCACAGGATCTTTTATAGAAATGTCTTTATCAATGCTAAATTGCAAAGGAATAGTATGAATTATACTCCTATTGGAAATTTTGGGGATATTAACTTCGCTTTGATGGATGACCCGTTTAACGTCATAGTCCGTAATTTCTCCGTCAGCGCGAGAAACAGCTATAAGACCTTTGGAAAAAATTGAATTTAATGTTGTGCCGCCTATTCCAAGATACGCCCGCTTTATGGGGATTTTACTTGCGCGTTCCGCGTCCTTTATGGCAAGGCTGACGCTCTTTGAAGCGCTTTTTAGATCGTTAATATTACCCTTTCTTAATCCATTTGAAGGGCTTGAAACTAATGCCAACACCTTAGGACAGGACCCGTTTTTAGATAATTCCAAAACAGCGATATTTATTGAATACGTCCCTATGTCTATGCCAGTTGCTATATTACGGCTCACGTTAAATAATTTAAAATTATAAATTTAGATTTGGTTTAAACTTTAAAATTAAACGACATTATTTTTTGTTCTTCCTTTTCCATCTCCTTTCCATGCCTAAACCCTTTCAGATGAAATAAGCTATGTGTATATAGATATTCCAGGCGTTTTAAAAAACCGATTCCGGCCCGTTCAGATTCTTTTTTAACGCGGGATAAATTTATAAAAATCTCCCCGGAATCTTCAGTAAGAGCAAATGACAAAATATTGGTTGCTCTGGTCTTTTTATTATAACGCCTATTTAAACTTTTGATAACCTTATCTCCGCAAAAGACAATGCTCAATTCGTAGCCGTCGCCTAAAACGCATTTTTTTATTTTCCCCCACGGAATTTTCGGATTTTCTGATTGAGTCTTATTGGTGAATAAAATCATAATTGCGCTTTTATGATATCTTTTACAAAATCTGCTATTCGCTTGGCGGTTTCTATCGCTTCTCTTGCTTCTAATTTGCCTGCTTCTTTGTATTCTGTGGGATATCTTACAACTAAGTAGTATTGGCTTAATATGTCAGCGTCTTTTAAAATCTTGGAGAAATTTTTATCAATTTTAGAACAAAGCTTAACTAATTCTGTGAGATCGTGAATTTTTGGAAATCCTTTTTTATAAAAAACTAAAAATCCTTTGAGATATTTCTCCGCTGACTGTTGGCATAAAAAACAAATTTGAGGAAAAAACGCATTCAAATCTTTAAAACCGGATTTTACAAAACCTAAATCATTTTCTCCAATTCTAAACCAGTCTCTCGCTAAAGATGATTCTTTAATTTTTCTTTTATTATTTTGTTTCATACAAAAGTCTGCCTTTTTCAAAAATATTTTTTATAAAAAAATCGCCAAGCATCAATCTTTTTTCTACTTCCTTCGGTGTCATCACTAAAATGTCAAAAGCACTGTCTATATCATAAAGATAGGAACGCGCTTCAGGAATTCTTTTATATTGGGTCTTTTTTGTATCTTTTATAATTAGTAAATCTATATCGCTGTCATTTACCTGCTCTCCGCGAACATGAGAACCAAAAAGAATCACCTTTTTTGGACTATATGGTTTTAAATTTCTTACTATTAGATTAAACTTTTTAATAGCTGTCTTTACCATTATTTCTATTTTAATACATCAAAAATTATAAAGCAATATTTAAAAAAGCCCGATAAAAACGGGCTATTCATTAAAAACAATCAAACTCATTTTTATATCTTCCTTACCCCCCTTTATGTGGCATTGCCGCCATTTGCCATTTCTTTGTTTTCCGTTGTAAAAGGGTTAAAAAAGATAGAAGTAAAAAATAATATGAATGTAACTATTAGACCTGTGCCTAGCGTCAAAACTGTATGCAAAAAGGCAAGCGAGATGATCGCTGCGCCAATAGCTGCTTTTTGCATAAAAAATCCAAATTTTTTAGTAGCCATTGTATGCAAACCAAGTGTTGCCCCAATAATACTTATCTTAAGAAACATCGTAATTTCTGCTAGGCCAAAAACAACAACAAAATAAATACCAATCAATGTTGCTATAATCGCCCCAACTATTCCGTAACCACTCACATGAACATTCCTTTTATGGTAATAGCTTGCCAATATTACTGACGTCGCTATAACTATTAGCGTGGTAGCGATTACAACAATGCCTTGTTTCGTATTTCCGCCCGTGATAATGCTAACACCGAATGGAAAACCAACACAAACAAAAAACACCATCAGCACGAATAAAATATTTTTAATGAACCTATGCATAATACGCTTCACTCCTTCCTGTCTTTATATCTTCTCTATTCTATACTCCTAATTCCTCCTTAAGAATTACTGCTACTTTATCGCCGGAGGCCTTGCCTTTTAAAATAGCCATCGTTTCTTTCATTGCTTTGCCGAAATCATGCGCCGAAGAAGCGCCGGACTTTTTTATCGCCTTTTTCACGACTTCCCTAATTTCATAATCAGAAATATCCTCAGGCAAATACTCCTGAAGTATTTTCATTTCTTTTTCTTCTTTTACGGCGTCATCTTCTCTTCTCCCGCCGCGAAACCCGACCGCCGCGTCTTTGCGTTTTTTAATTTCACTGCGCAAAATGGCAATAATTTCATCGTTGGGAACGCCCTCTTTTTTTTTGCCAAGTTCTATCTCTTTATTTTTAATAGCCGCGATAAGCAGTCTCAAGGTGGAAACGCGCAAAATATCTTTTTCCATTAAAGACCTTTTCAAGTCGCTTTGGATTCTTTTTATCATTTTATCTTCCCCAATTTACGGAGATGTTCCCGCTGTTTTTTAATTTTAATTTTTTGCAAGGCCATCTGTTTCCTTTTATATTTTGACAGCGGCCTTAATTTATATCTTATTGATTTTGCGCGCGACAAAACGCCAGACTGCCTGGTTTTAAATTTGAATCTTCTCAATAGGCTGACCGACGATTCGCTATTGTTATTTTTTTTAACTTCTAACATATTCGCTTCGCCCGCCAAAATTTTTTGCTTCGCAAAAAACTTAGGAGGACTTCGCTTAAATTAAAAATGAAATTTTAAAAATTTAGGCATTCGCCTTCGGCAAATAATTTTAAGACTTTTAATTTTTAACTTCTAACTTTTTTCCCATCCCCCCAGCAAATGCAAATGTAGATGATCCACTATCTGCCCTCCCTGACGGCCTACGTTAAAAATCAATTTGTATCCTTCCAGTTTTTTTTCTAGAGCGATTTTCTTCGCTAAAACTATCATTTCTCCCAACAATTCCTTATGTTCTCCGTCAACTGACTTTATAGAATCTATATGTTTTTTCGGGACAATCAAAATATGAATCGGCGCCGACGGCTTTATGTCGTTGAATGCCATAAATTTATCATCCTCATATTCAGCATACGTCTCCCGCTTATGTTTTACTATGTCGCAAAAAACGCAATTCATTTTTTTTAAATCCTCTTTTTTATATAATTTACAACTTCTGAAATAGACACTATTTCCTGGCTCCCTGAATTCATGTCGCGAACAATCACGGTTTCGTCCAACGCTTCTTTTTGTCCTAAAATCAAAGAAAAGGCCACTCGCATTTTAGAAGCCGTTCTAAGTTGACTCTTCATATTGTCTTTTATCAAATATTGGGCAACCTGTATATTTGCTTTCCTAAAATCCTCAATTAAATTCAGGCTTTTTCTTTTTGCCATCATACCAAGCTGGACCAAAAAAATTTTCGGGGGTTTATTGGGAAATTTCAGTTTCGCTTCTTTATTTTTCAAAATATCAACTACTCTGTCAATGCCAATTGCTCCCCCAACCCCCGGCACATCTTTGTTAGATAAAATAGAGCTTAAATAATCATACCTGCCTCCGCTTGCGATAGCAAAATTCGGCATTACCGCTTTCTTTTCCGCGCTTTCTTCATTATTGTTTTGTTCATTTTCTTCATCGTTTAAAAAAATTTCAAATACCGTTTTTGAATAATAATCCAGCCCCCTAACCAAATAATGGTCTATTAAATACGGCACTTTTGCCGAATCTAAAGTTTCTAAAAGATTTTTAAAATGTTCTTTGCACGCCTCGCACATATAATTTATCATCTGGGGAGCATTCTGTTTAATCTCTCCGCATTTTTCTTCTTTGCAGTCTAAAACTCTCAACGGATTTAATTTTAGTCTCCGCTTGCAATCTTTACAAAGATAATTCGCTTTTTTTCTTAAATAAAATGTAAGGTCCTTTTTATAAGACGGAGCGCATTCTTTATCACCCAACGTGTTAATGCGCGCGATAATATTTTCAATGCCAAGCTCTTTTAATATCAAAGACGAAACAACGATCGTTAGCGCGTCGGCAAAAGAATCGTTTTCCCCTAAAATTTCTAAACCAAAAGAATTGAATTCCCTAAAACGGCCGTGCTGGGGATTTTCATGCCTGAAAAAAGAGCCTTTATACTGAAACATGACCGGCTGCGGCAGAGTGTGCATGCCGTGCTCCAAATAAGCCCTCATAACGGACGCGGTTCCTTCAGGCCTCAATACTAGACGGTCGCCTCCTCTTGTCTTTATCGTGTACATTTGTTTTTCCACTATATCGCTTGTCTCCCCCAATGTTGCCGTGAAAAGCTGTTCTTTTTCAATAAGAGGAGTCTGAATGGGAGAAAAACCGTAGAAAGAAGCGATATTCTCCGCTTTTAAATAAGCGTCCTTTTGGTATAAATAATCAATCCCTAAAATATCCCTTGTGCCTTTTGGAGTATGCATCCAATCTTTTTGTAATTTTGGTTTTCTTCCCATTGGTTTTTGTATTTTAAGAAACCGCTGAAAAACTGTAAATTATATACTTTGATACGGCTTATGTTTTTCGGTAATTTCTTTTAAATTATTTAAACCACTCCACAAATCCTATTTTATTAATCGGCCAGAGCCGCAGCCATGCCCTGCCGACTATATAATCACTGCCAAGCGCCCCCCAATTTCTTGAATCAAAGCTTTGCAGTCTATTGTCTCCCAAAACAAAATACTCGTTTTCATCAATCTCAACGCGTTTCTCTGACTGCGTTTTTATGCCGTAAAGATATCGTTCACCCAATAAAAATCCTTCGGGTTTTTCTTCATTATAAATATACACTCCATCAGGCGTAATTTCAACTGTTTCTTTTGGGAGCCCGACTATTCTTTTTATGAAAAATTGCGATGTGTTTTGAGGAAACTTAAATATGATTATCTCGCCTCTTTTTGGTTCACGAAAATTATATGTCAACTCATCAACTATAAGATAATCGCCGTTTAAAAAATTCGGCTCCATGGAAGCGCCGCTCACCACAAAAGGCTGCGCGACCCACATCCTGAAAGGGACGATGATCAAAAGAGAGATGGCAACAAACTTTACAATTTCTTTAAAACCGGCTGCAAAGCGGCTTTGAGATTTTTTTTCACTTTCTTCCTCTCTAATTTCTTCCTTTCTGCCGTTCATTTAAAAATGATATCATAAAAAAACGCCGCGCGCAAATTTACAATAATAGCAAAAAAGATTATTATGAATTCAATGGACGACGTAAGCGAGTTAAAAAAGTTATTAAAAGAAAATATAGAAATCTCAAAAAAAATTTATAAAAACACTGAAAAAATAAAAAGGCATTTTTTTTGGGTAAAAATCTGGAAAAGCGCGAAATTTACCATAATTACAGGATTAATAATCGCGGGAATAATCTATTCAAAACCGTATATCCGGCAAGTTTTTGAATTATACAAAAACGCGTATCAAATATTCCTTTCGCCCGGCCTGGAAAAACCCCAAAACGAACAATAGACCAATTGCTTAATAATTTTTGTTACGAAATTTTCAGATTTTGAGCTCGGAGGATC
>Ga0155670_144_pt1 | contig 13176 bp, 13 predicted proteins | sample RifCSPlowO2_01_FD_107327 | JGI IMG/M metagenome (GOLD analysis project Ga0155670, IMG submission 107327) | Candidatus Tagabacteria bacterium RIFCSPLOWO2_01_FULL_39_11
GAATTGTTTAACAACTTTTAACTGAAAAAGGAGGATGAAAATGGGGGTATTGGCTAAGATTCACTATAAGATTTACTACAAAAAAATAAAAATGATAATAATTAAAAAATTACTGTGTGAAATTGATTATTATCGAGACGAGCTTAGAGCACTGTATGGATATTTAGGCGATATTGATTTTTCTAAAATAGAGATTAATGATAGACATAATTTGTTAAAAGATTGCTTTAGTATACGAGAGCGATATTTTTCTCTTTGTGACTTCATGGCCTCGAAGTATTCCCAAAAACTCTAAAAACAAAGGATGGGGTTTCAGCAGATTAGATTGAAACTCCGGATGAAATTGCACCCCTACGAAAAATGGGTGCTTTTTTTTATCCAGTTCCATAATTTCCGCAAGATTTTTTTTGGGGTTGATCCCGGAAAAAATCATTCCGGCTTTTTCAAATTGTTCGCGATATTCGTTATTAAATTCATAGCGATGCCTATGCCTTTCTGATACCAAGAATATAGAATTTAGAATCTGGAATTTAGAATATTTTTTATAAGAGTTATATGAAATAGTATTTGGTTTTAATTTACATTCATACGCGCCCAAACGCATTGAGCCGCCGTAGTCTTTTTTCTCAAGCAGTTTTTTCTGCTCTTCCATTATATGGATTACCGGATGCGGTGTTTTCGGGTCTATTTCCGTCGTGTGAGCGTTTTTGAGACCGCAAACATTTCTCGCGAATTCAATCGCCGCCAGTTGCATTCCGTAACAAAGTCCCAAAAACGGAATTTTATTTTCACGGCAGAATTTTATCGCTTTGATTTTTCCTTTCACTCCTCTCGCGCCAAATCCTCCCGGCACGATTATGCCATTATATTTTAATAACTCTTTCAGCTTACGGCTGTCTTTTTCGTAAAGCTCGGAGTCAAGCCAGTCAATTTTGGGGTTATAGCCAACCTGCCAAGCCGCGTGCTTTACCGCTTCAATCACGGAGATATATGAGTCAGATAGAGTGAATTTTCCGCTCGCGAAATATTTTCCGATTATTCCTATTTTAATTTCTTTTTTTAATTGTTTGATTCTTTTTACTCTTTTTTTCCACTCTGGCGGAGGACTGTCCTCCGTATCGGAGGACAGTCCTCCGAGATTAAATTTTTTAAAAATTATCCGCGACAAATTATCTTTTTCAAAATTGAGCGGCACTTCATAAATATTTTTTATATCTGGCGCTGAAATTATATCTTCTTCTTTTACGTTGCAAAAAATCGCGATTTTTTCTTTTCTCGGTTTATCAATCGTCCTTTCAGAACGGGCGATTATTATATCCGGCTGGATTCCGGCGGCATTCAGACTTCTTACCGCGTGTTGAGTCGGTTTTGTTTTCATTTCGCCTATCATGTTGGGGATTGGCAGATAACTCACAATCACAAAGATAATTCTTTCGGGATATTTTAATTTCATAATCCTTCCGGCTTCCAAAAATAGCAAATTTTCATATTCCCCCACTGTGCCGCCGATTTCCACAAGCGTAAAATCCGCTTTTGTTTTTTTGGCGGCTGATTCTATCCTTTCAATTACTTCATCCGGGATATGAGGCACAACTCTTACGCATTTTCCTCCATAGCAAAGATTTCTTTCTTTGGAAATCACGGAGTTATAGACAGAACCGGTTGTCATATAATTGAATTTATACATATTATCTCCCAAAAATCTTTCGTAATTTCCTATGTCCTGATCGCACTCTAAACCGTCTTGGGTGACAAAAACCTCTCCGTGTTCAATCGGGTTCATTGTGCCGGCATCAACATTTATATAAGGGTCAATTTTTAAAGCCGTTACTTTATATCCGTAATTTTTGAGGATTCTTCCAATAGAGGCCGTTGTTATGCCTTTTCCGATACCCGACATTACTCCGCCCACAACAAAAATAAAGCGAGACATATAAAAAAAATTAAAAATTCAAAGTGTAAAATTCAAAATTACAATTAAAATTTTATATTTTAATTTTTAAATTTTACATTTTTATTAATCCTCTTTTGAGTTTTTTATATTTAAACTGATTCGCTCTTTCAATTCTTCTTTTTCAACGGTAATATCATACTCCCCCAGTTTTTTAATCGGCTTTTCAAGTTTAATAAATCCGGCATCAATCCCTTTCATTCCGTTATTTTTTAGTTCTTGAGAAATTCTTTCCGCGTCAATGCCGGCAAAAAGCTGGTTTTTTTCATTTGCTTTCTCCTTAATTATTAAAACAAAATCTTTTAATTTTTTAAAAGACCGCGCAATTAATTTTTCTTTTTCTTCCGTCAAAACTTTTTCCGTCCGCTGTCTTGTCTGTAAATTTTTTAAAGCGTTAGGAGTCGCGATTTCCGCTAATTTTTTAGGCAATAAAAAATTGCGCGCGTAACCATCGCTTACGTTTTTTACCTCGTATTTTTTCCCTATATTTAAAATGTTTTGCGATAAAATGACTTTCATTATGATTTAACAATTATTTGTTGAGCAATTCAACCGCTTTTTCCATCTGGGGGTCGCGGCCGGCCTCAAAATCTTCTTTTTTAAATTCAATTTCTACATCCGGGGTTAACCCTTTTTCCGATATCGTTCTTCCTTCCGGAGTGAGCCATCTCGCGATCGTGACTTTCAAGGAAGTTTTATCGGTTACGGGGACTAATTCTTGCACCGACCCTTTGCCGAAAGTTTTTTCGCCTACGATTGTTGCGATTTTATAATCCTGCAGGGCGCCGGCAAGGATTTCGGAAGCCGACGCCGACCCTTTGTTTACCAAGATAACCATTGGGAGATTGTTGAATATGTCATAGCCTTTGCTTCTGTAGGGCGTTTCTTCTTTATTGCTGAATTGTTCGCGGGCCACAACTTTTCCCAGCGGCAAAAACCAGCTTGCTATGTCAACAGCTGATTCAAGATAGCCGCCGGGGTTTGATCTCAAATCAAGAATTAATTTAGAGCTTCCGGAATTTATCATTTCTCTTAAAGCCTGCCTGAAAGCCATAATTGATTTTTCGGAAAAACTGTGGAGTTTAATTACAAAAATTCCGTCAGTTCTCGCTTCAGTGCCAATTACGGGAATTTGTATGGTGTCGCGGGCGATATCCACTTCTTTTGTTTCTTCGTCGCCTTCGCTAAGAATTGTAAGCTTGACTTTTGTCCCTATCTCCCCTCTTATCATTTGTACGGCTTTTTCTAAAGCAATATCAACCGTTTCTTTGCCGTCAATTTTTAAAATTTTATCTCCTGCCTTTAGTCCCGCTTTATGCGCGGGCGTACCCTCAAGGGGCGCGATAACAATCAAGACCCCGTTTCTCATTCCGATCTCCATTCCTACCCCGCCGAATTCCCCTTTTACTTCGCTTTTAAATACTTCGTTTTCTGTCGGCGGGAAGAATGTCGTGTAAGGGTCTCCAAGCGAATCCGTAAGGCCCTGGATCGCCCCCCAAACCATATCTTGTTCGCTGATTCCTTCATTGGAAACATATTTTTCCTCAATTATATTCCAGGACTTCCAGAATGGAGAGAAATCTATCTCCTCCGGCTTTGACAACTCCTTGCCAAAAACATTCGTTATTTTGTCTATCTCCGGCCTTTGAATGTAGCCGACAAATACGCCGCTTGCGAATACAATTAAGAGCGCCATTATCGCTAAAATCCACGGAGCCATTTTTTTTACCATGTTGATATTATTGCAGGATTTAAATTTGCGGTCAACACGGATTGTTGTTATACTAAAAATAATGATTTCAACCATAGAAAAAAACGGTATTACTTGGGTCAATGTCAAATCTCCTTTGAAGGAGGATATAGAGCACCTTAAAGAAAAATTTTCTATCCACGAACTTATATCGGAGGAACTTTCCAAGCCTACTTTTCACCCGAAAGTCGACCTTTACAACAACCATCTTTATTTGATTCTTCATTTTTCCATTTTTAATGAAAGTAAGGGTGTTAATAAGAATCTGGAAATAGATTTTGTTTTGGGAAATAATTTTATAATCACGGTCAATTATGAAGCGATTAAACCGCTTGAAGACTTCGCGGAAAAATGCCGGACTGATCTGGAATTCCAAGAAAAGATTTTTTTCAGGCACAGCGGTTTTTTGCTGTTTAATATTTTACGTCTTTTGTACCAATTTTCCATAAAAGAACTTGATATGATTCAAAAAAGAATTGACGGAGTTGAAGAAGAAATTTTCGCGGGCAAGGAGGAAAAAATGTTGAAAATATTATCTCTGCTTAGGCGCGACATACTGGAATTTGGGAGAGCTATTGTGACTCACGAATCCGTTCTTTCGTCTCTTGAAAAATCCGGCGTTATAATATTCGGCGGAGAATTTAGCCCTTATCTTCGCGAGGTTACAAGCGAATGTTTTAAAATAAAAAATCTATTCGCGAACAATAAAGACACGATAGAATCTCTTTATGACACGAATGATTCTCTTTTATCGGCCAAGATAAACGAAGTTATGAAAGTTCTTACAATAATGGCTTTTGTTACTTTTCCTTTAATGCTTTTTTCAAGTGTTTTTGGGATGAATACAGAAAATACCCCGATTACCGGCTCCCGCAATGATTTTTGGATAATAGTCGGAATTATGATTGCTGGCGCGACCGGAATGTTTTATTTTTTTAAGAGAAAAAAATGGCTGTAATCTATTTGCATAACCAACTTACTAAGAAAAAAGAACCATTCAAACCTATTAAAAAAGGCGGAGTGGGGTTATATACCTGTGGGCCGACCGTTTACAATTTTGCCCATATTGGTAATTTGAGGACTTATATTTTTGAAGATGTTTTAAGGCGCGTTTTAGAATATAACGGTTTTAAAATAAAACATGTGATGAATATCACTGATGTCGGGCATTTAACTTCAGACGCTGACACTGGAGAAGATAAGCTGGAAAAAATGGCGAAAATAGAAAAAAAATCTGTTTGGGATATCGCTGGTTTTTACACGAAACAATTTTTAAAAGATATTAATTTGCTTAATGTTAAAAAGGCTGATATTCTTTCGCCAGCAACCAAAAATATAGAAGAACAAATTACGATAATCAAGCGACTTTTTAAAAATAGGTTTGTTTACGAAACGCGAAGCGCGGTTTATTTTGATGTTTCAAAATTTAAAAATTACACAAAGCTGTCGCAGCAGAAATTGAGCGAAAAAATTTCCGGAGCGCGTGAAGAAGTCGTTGTAGACGTTGAGAAAAAAAATCCGCAAGATTTCGTTTTATGGTTTAAACTAGCTGGACGCTTTGAACACCACATTATGCGATGGGATTCGCCATGGGGGAAAGGTTTCCCGGGATGGCATATAGAATGCTCCGCGATTTCCAGAAAATACTTGGGGCAGCCTTTTGATATACATACGGGCGGCGTGGACCATATAAACATTCATCATACAAACGAGATTGCTCAATCTGAAGGAGCTTACGGGAAACCTTTGGCTAATTTTTGGGTGCATGGAGAATTTCTGCTTATTGACGGCGCGAGAATGGGAAAATCAGAGGGAAATTTTATAACGTTGAAAAAACTTATTGAAAAAGGATATGAACCCCCCGCTTTCAGATATTTAGTTTTAACTTCACACTATCGTTCAAAACTGAATTTTACGTGGGGATCGCTTACGGCGAGCCAAAACGCGTTAAATCACCTGCGCGAGTTTTTACAGGACGCCAAAAATAAAAACTATCCCCGTTTCGCAAAAACCGGCAAATCAAAAATAAAAAACATTAAAGAAAAATTTAAGAAAATAATAAATGACGACTTGAATACCCCTGAAGCGTTGGCTTTAATGTGGGGCATTGTAAAAGACGAGAAAATTGATAACAATGATAAAAAACTCCTTATTCTGGAATTTGACAAAGTTTTCGGGCTGGATTTGGGGAAAATAAAACCAATAAAGATTCCCAAAGAAGTGAAAAATTTAGTTAAAGAGAGGGAAAAGTTGCGGGGGGAAAAGAAGTGGCGGGAAGCAGATGAGATTAGGCAAGAGATTCAAAAGAAAGGGTGGATTATGGAAGATATGGATGCGGGGTATGTTTTGAGGAGAAAATTATAGCTCAAAATTCAAAACGCAAAATGCAAAACCACAACTTAAAATTTAAAGCTAAATTAAAATTTATAGCAGTTTTAAGCTTTAAGTTATGGTTTTGCACGCCCGCCTGGACTTTGCCCATGCGAAGTCGGGCGGGAGTTTTGAACTTTGAACTTTGAGTTAAATATTGTTTTAAAAAACCGCAAGCAATTATAAAATATGCCTATAAATAACAATAATACTTCTAGCTTAGTAAGAATGCCTCCTCAAAATATTGAAGCGGAAATGTCCGTTTTGGGTTCTTTAATGCTGGACACGGACGCGGTTATAAGAGTGGCGGATATTTTGAAATATGATTCTTTTTATCGCCAAAATCACAAGCAAATATACTCGGCGATGCTTGAGCTTTTTGAAAAAAGAGAGCCCATTGACATACTTTCGGTTTCGGCAAAACTTAAAGAAAAAAAGATTCTTGAAAGCGCCGGCGGGACCGCTTATTTGACGTCTCTTATAAACTCCGTTCCATCGGCTTCCAATGTAAATCATTACGCGGAAATTGTCAGAAAGAAGCATGTTTTAAGAAATTTAATTGAGGCCTCCCAACATCTTACTGATTTGAGCTATAAAGAAGATGAGGATGTTGAACATATTCTGGATGAAGCGGAAAGGAAAATTTTTGGCATTTCAAAAAACGCTCTGAAACAGAAATTTTTAAATGTTAAATCAGCGCTTGCCGAAGCATGGGAGCGCATCGATCGCCTCCATAAGTCGCCGGACACGTTAAGGGGGATTCCCACCGGTTTTAAAGGTTTAGATAATCTGCTGGCGGGCCTTCAAAAATCTGATTTGGTTATTTTAGCCGCCCGTCCTTCTTTAGGTAAAACCGCTTTAGCTTTGGATATAGCGAGAAATGCCGCTGTAAAACATAAAATTCCCGTGGGAATTTTTAGCCTGGAAATGTCTACACAGCAGATTATTGACAGGTTTCTCGCGGCGGAGTCAGGAATAGATTTATGGAAAATAAGAACAGGCCGTCTTTCTGTCGAAAGAGGAGAGTTTGACCATATCAGCCATGCTCTTGAAAAACTTTCAGGAGCCCCTATTTTTATAGATGATGAGGCTTCAAATAACATTCTTCAGATGAGAACAATGGCGCGCAGGCTTCAGATAGAACACGGTCTCGGCCTTTTGGTGGTGGATTATTTGCAAATGATAAAACCGTTGAATAGTTTTGAAAGCATGGTGCAGCAGATTACGGAAATTTCTCGTTCTTTGAAGGCGCTCGCGCGCGAACTGGATATCCCCGTGCTTGCTCTTTCCCAGCTTTCCCGCGCCGTGGAGCAGAGGCATAATTCTATCCCCCGCCTTTCGGATCTCCGCGACTCGGGCTCAATTGAGCAGGACGCGGACGTTGTAGCGATGATATACCGCGAAGACAGAAGCAGAGAGAACTCATCAAGAGAGAATCAAGCAGACATTATTATCGCAAAGCATAGGAATGGCCAGCTTGGTAAAATCCCCTTATATTTTAATGCGTCAAAAGTCAGCTTCTCCGATTTAGAGAGAGAAGAAATCCCGGATTTTGAAGAAACTTTTATAGAATAACCGTCCTAAACTAGGTTTAGGACAGATTGATTTAAACCGGAATTAGGTTGAGTTTAAAATAATGAATGATAACGGAATAATTGAAAAACTGACAAAATTATTTCAGGAATTTCCTGGAATCGGCCCTCGCCAAGCAAGGAGATTTATTTACGCGCTTTTGGATAAAAACGAAGATTTTTCTAAAGAACTTTCTTTGGCCATCTTAGAATTAAAAAAAAATACGGCAAGATGCGGACAATGCTTTTTTGCGTTTGAAGCGGCAAATTCTGTTTCAGCTGGAGGAAAATCGCGATGCTTTGTATGCGGAGACTCGAATCGTGACGGATCGCTCATTTTAACGGTTGAACGCGATGTTGATTTTGAAAATATTGAAAAGTCAAAATTATACAACGGAAGATATTTTATTCTGGGTGGCGTACTGTCGCCTTTAAAGCCGGAGACTCAGAAGATGGTGCGTTTCCGGGAACTTTTTGAAAAAGTAAAAAGCGACAGAAACATTCAGGAAATTATTATCGCGACTTCTTTGACTCGCGAAGGAGAGGCAACCGCTTTATATATTGAAAAGATTCTTAACCCTTTTGTGGAAAGGAAAAAATTAAGAATAACTCGTCTCGGCCGCGGGCTTTCAACGGGTACGGAGATTGAGTATAGCGACGCGGAAACCATAAAAAACGCCCTTGAAAATAGAAAATGACTTTGAATAAAATAATATGGTATGCATACTGTTCGTGTTATTCATATATCATTCGTTGATTAGTATTATACTTTAATGTTTTTAATCAATACTTCTGTGTATGGCTGTCTATGGCCTTTTTTCTTGCTGTATCTTGTTTTTGATTTGTATCTTAATATCGTGATTTTTTTTGCTTTAGCTTCCTTTTTCCATTCTGCCTCAACTCTCGTTTTTTCTAAGAACGGTTTTCCAATGATGATTTTTTCTCCTTCAACTGCCAAGAGGATTTTGTCAAAAACAAAAATAGAGCCCTTTTTTGGCTTTTCCAATTTTTCAACTTTTATTACATCTCCCGGTTTTACAATATACTGTTTTCCGCCGGTCTGGATAACCGCGAATTTCACCCCGTTAGAAATATTTGTTTTCATAATAAATAATAGATTTATGCAATCCCGTCATCAATTTATTAAATTTCTAACGGGGCTCATCCTTTAAAAATAGCATATTATAAAATTTTTTGCAATGCGTGCATAAAGCGGCATTTAATTCTCCATTTCTGATTTTTTTAACTGGGCTCGTGATTCTTTTTCGCCAATAGTGATGACGCGTTCAACTTTTCCCGAAAGAATATTAAGTCTTTTTTGTGAACCTTCGTATGCCCCTTTGACATTATCAATGTGTTTCCCCAGTTTTTCAAAACTTTCTTCAAGTTTTTTACCGTCAATTAAGATATCGCCGAGGCGTTTGACTATATCTCTTGTTCTTCGGCTGACTTTTATGTCGTTAAACCAATGTTCAATTACTCTTAAAGTAAGATAAAGAGTGTTGGGTGAGACAATAATGACTTTTTTTGTCTGGCTGTAATCCCCTATTTTTGCGTCCGGTATATTGAATAAAATTTCATAATATATCGCCTCGGCCGGGATATACATTAATGCAAAATCGGCGGTTCCTTCCGAGGGCCTGATGTATTTTGAAGCGATATCATCTATTTCTTTTTTTATCCGATTGATAAATTCTCTAAGCTTCTGATTTTTTGCGTTTTCATCCGATTCAAAATAATCGGAGTAGCTGTCCATCGGAAATTTTGAATCAATCGGCAACATAAGTTTATTCGGAAGTTTTAAGCAGAATTCCACTCCTTCCCCACTTTTAAAATAATAAGGATGCATAATTAAATCTTTGTCGTATCTTTGGTTCAGAAGGTATTGCAGAGAAGATTCTCCCCACGGACCGCGAAGCTGCGGGGTTTTAAAAATATCCTGGAAAGTCGCCATTTTGTTTGCTGATTTTTCAACCGATCCGTGGACTTCTTTAAGGGCGCCGTGCATTTTAGTGATTGACTCCGTAAAGTCACGGACTCTTTCGTGCATGGCGCTGGTTGAAGAATTAAGATTTTTGCTGTTCATTTCAAGATGTTTTAAGACGTCCTGTTTGAGATCGGAAAAATGACGGGAGGAGATTTCCGCTATATGGCCGAAAGATTTTTCCAGGGATTCAAGCCGTGTTATTAGTTCGCCCCCGCCTTTATTTTTTAATTTACGGAATAAAACGAATAAAGCCGTCAGCAGACCCGCGACAATAATTAAAAATAATATTGAAATAATAGAGATAAAAGACATGAATTAAATCTTTTTAATAATCATTTTAAATTACGAAATTAGTTCCGTTACGAAAGATTTTGGTTTAGAGGCGATCCGAAGTTAAAAATTTTGAGTTTAATGCCATAGGTATTTACTTAAAATTTTTAACAAGGAGCGGCCTAAATCCAAAATCTTGCAGTAGGACATAATTTTGTAATTCAAAGCAATCATATTGCAGGCAATTCTATGTAAAAAGAACTTCCTTTCCCCTGCCCTTCTGATTCCGCCCAAATTTTTCCCTTGTGTCCGTCAATGATTTTTTTCGCTATATATAATCCAAGGCCCATTCCTTCGGCGAATTTAGAATACGTTTTTGCCCCGCGGGAGTACCTTTGGAATAAATACGGCATCGTTTCTTTAGAAATTCCGGCCCCGGAATCTTTCACTGATAAGATAATTTTTGGCTGCTCCGATTCAATCCGTTTTGCTATCTCTACTTCAATTTTTCCTTCAGTCGTATACTTTAGGGCGTTATCTATCAGATTTATAATCACCTGCCTGATATAGCTTTCATCAATTAAAACTTCCGGAAGATTTTTTTTGTCCACGCGGACAATTAATTTTAATCCTTTTTCTTCCGCGTTCGGCTTTAATTCCGTCACTATTTCGGAAACCAGTTCTTTGAGAGATCGGGGTTTAAAATCATATTCCATTTTGCCTCGTTCTATTCTTGAGATGTCAAGCAGATCGTTTATAAGCTTTATAAGCCTTTCGTTTGAAATATAAACTTTCATCAAAATGTCTTTTGTGCCTTTATTGAATTTTCCGAAACTTTCCTCCATAATCATTGATATATATCCTTTGATTACAGTCATGGGAGTGCGTAGCTGATGGGAAGCGATAGAAAGAAATTCCGATTTTTCTTCATCTAATTGTTTGAGCCGGTTGTTTGTCGTCTTTAGCTCTTCCGCCAGTTTTTCAATTTTTTCTTTTGTTTGGACTTCTTTTTTTACGCCCTTTATTATCAATATAATGGCTGTAATTGTTCCCAGGAATATGATTGCGTTTAAGATTACATTATTTAATGATTCTGACAGTACAAGACGGACAAATAAAATCATAACTAGAATTCCTCCGAATAATTCAGTCGCGATAATTTTAATATTAAAAAGAGAATATTTGACTATTGAACGGCCTATGCCATAAGCAAGAAAAAGAATAGGGAGGTATCCTATGGGGTAAAAAGAGAAACCGTAATGCGGAATAAAATCAAGAATCCCAAAAGCTCCTACCAAGAAAGATATAAAGACAAATCTTTTTTTATATCTTTCTAAATCCAAATCTGTATCGGTTCTTTTAAAATTTAAAAAAAGATTGATTTCCGCCCAAGTTAATATCAAAAGCCAAAATGCGAGAAAAAATGAGAAATTATAAGCGTGAACTAAGGTATGATATCCCCAGAATCTACGCGATACGGTTAAAAGAGAGTCCGTTGCCACGGCATAATAAGAAAATATTGCTGAAAAAATATATGGGAAGATGACCAGTTTTTTTTGTGATTTTAATTGCGCGAAAACTACCGAGAAATGGTATAAAACGGCAGCGATAAAAGGCACGCCGATATAAACTATTCTTTGTGCCGTGCGGGCCATCTCTTCATTTGAACTGATGTACATCAAAAAGTACCCAAAATGCCATAGAAAAACCGCGAAATTCATAAAAAAGTAAACGATATTAAGCTCTGATTTTTTATTGTTTAGTAAAACAAAAATTCCCAGAATTAATACAAAAATAGATGTAATTAACGGAGGAAGAGAATATATATTTAATTGAGATATATCAAAAATCATAATATAATATTAACATTTAAATTTGCGGGCTGGAAGCAAAATCGCTTTTTTGGAAATATTCATAAATTTCCCGCATTTTGTTAATATCAGTTTTTCCAAGAGAGAAATTTTTAAATTTATTATTTACGGCAAGCAGCATTGTTTCGGTTAAGCAGGCGAACGCCGTCTCTTTCGGGATTCCTAAATTGAGGTGATAATTTATGCCAGGAGTTTTTACAAGCCCTCCTTTGATTATTGAAATGTTGGGTTTGTTGTAAACTTCTTTGCTTATATTTGAAGGATGCGTAATGTCGTATATAATAACGCCTGATTTTAGATATTCCGGCTTAATTATAGCGTCTGCCGCGGCAGTCGTTGAAATTATTAAATCCGCGTTTTCTATATCGTTTATTTTGACGGAAGCGACAATATTGCAAAGCGGATTTATCTCGTTAATTTCTTTTTTTAATTTTTCCACATTCTCCGCGGTGCGCGCTATAATGGCTAAATTTTTGCATTTTTCGGCTAAAATTTTAGAAATAAGCGAACCGACAGATCCTGTCGCTCCAACTATAGCGATTTTATGGTTTTCGTTTGCTAGATTTCGTTCTTTTATGATTTTTATTACATCTTCTAACGCAATGGCGGCCGTGAGGTTGTTTCCATTTGTAATACCTATATTTATTTTATTTATTAAATCTAATCCCCCGTTTGTGACAGAAGAAGTAAGGGCTCCAAGCCCTGCTATTTTTGCGCCTCTTTTTTCCGCCAATTTAATTGCTTTGATAATCTTCTTTTGGACAAAATCCCTTTTTAAATTCAGCATTTGATCCGGCATCAGTAATATCGCAATTATCAATCCGTTGGCCTCTTCTCCATTTTTATTTTTCAATCCCGTTATTTTTGAAAGGGTGATCGGCGGCAAGAATTTTATCAGAAATTTAAAAATCGGTTCAGGCACCAATTTTATCAGAAAATAGTTTTTTCTTAAATCTTTAATGTTTCGCGGGTGCGCTAAAAAGGCAAATTTTATATTATTAGTGTCCATATTAATAATATTAGCTTAATCATGTTCAGACATAAAGTACTTGATTTTTTAAGAAGAATATAGTATAAGAAAAGCGGCTTTAAGGTCGTTAAAAAAAAATAAATTAAAGGAGGTCGGTTATGAAAAATATAAAAGAACTGTGTGTTTGCTGGATTTTTGGGAAACTCGCGGGGGTGTTTTTCAGATTATTAAAATCCACGGGAAGGTTGAAAGTTTACGGGTATTCCGTGGATAAGTTTTATTTAAAAAACAAAAACATGGTTTTAATCTCCAACCACCCATCTTTTTTGGAAACAATATTTTTACCTTTTTTATTCGCGCCAAACAATAATTTTTCTTTTAAACTTCCTTGTTCTTTGGCTGAAAAAAAATATTACGGCGCGTGGTGGTTTCCATG
>Ga0155670_105_pt1 | contig 12936 bp, 10 predicted proteins | sample RifCSPlowO2_01_FD_107327 | JGI IMG/M metagenome (GOLD analysis project Ga0155670, IMG submission 107327) | Candidatus Tagabacteria bacterium RIFCSPLOWO2_01_FULL_39_11
TTTTGCGTGGCATATTCTTCCGATGTGATTACTTCGTCAAGATAAGCAGAAAGCAATTTGTCTAATCTAACTTCAATGTCAGCTAACTCACTTTTGAGATTTTCCACGACCAACTTACTATCTTCTCTTGCTTTCTGCTCGTCCTTGTCCAATTCGTGTAAAACTTTCTCGGTGTCTTGGCTCGGCAAAGAAACTTTTTGAAGAAAACTTTTTACTTGTTCTGTTAGCAATTCTTCGCGGACATATTTTTGTGAACACATTTCGCGTTTTTTAGTACAACGGTAATAGTTATGTCCTTTTTGCGTTTCAGCCGTAATCGCGCATTTACATTCTCCACAAGTGAGCAGTCCACGAAATGGAAAAAAGTTTTCTGCTTTTCTGGTCATAATATGTCCGCGATCTTTCATTACTTCACGACACTCATCAAAAAGTCTCTTTGAGATTAACGGCTCGTGCGAACCCTGATACGTCTCGCCATTAAACTCGAAAATTCCATAATAGAAACTGCTTTTCAGTATTCGCTGGACACAGGAAACTGCAATAATATTGCCTTTGTAGCTCCGCAGTCCTAAATCTTTCAATGCTCTCGCTATTTGTTTCAAAGTATATTTACCTGTGGCATACAACTCAAAACCTTTTCGGATTAGCGGAGCTTTTTCAGTATCTACTCGAGATAATCACTATCTTAATTCGTGCGTCGGCGTGCACATGTATTGCGGCTCCTGGATGGATCGTCGCGGAGCGACCGGCACGCATGACGCAATCGTGTGCAGAGGGTGCCACTTGCGGGTGCTTTTCCCGAAGGAAGTCAAGACTTATGGTGAGTTGAGGTAAGCTTTCGCTTATTTGGCGTAGCCAACGCGCTCGCCAGGAAAAATAAGCGGAGCGGGCGAGAGAAATCTCCCCGCTCTTTTTTAAAACGCTAAAAATTATTTCATATCATTTGTACCGCTTGTTTTTAAAATTTAAGTTTGTTATTATTATAGTACTTTGGATTACGAAATTATGAGCATAATATTTTTACTAAAACCATGAATCCCGTTAGAGATCCAAACATTGTGTTTTGGCAATACGGGATTCAAATCAAGAAATTTATCATTTATTAGTAAATTATTAAACAATAAGATACGGAAATGATTTTAATCATTTCCTATCTCTAAAACGGGATGAAAAAAATAAAATATTTATATTTCATTACAGTTTTTGTTTTATTCGCCGGTTTCGCGTCTTTAATTCCTCAAAAAGCCCGCGCGGACTTTTGCGATGTCAATAAGTTATCTTACGCGCAGTTTGGGCAGAGAAGCGAAAGAGTCAAAACGGCGCAGATTTGTCTAATTCAGCTGGGGTTTGATATTCCTTACGGGCCAACCGGATATTTCGGGAAGCAAACCTCCACTGCGGTCAAACAATTTTATTTAAATATTTTAAATATGGATTGGAGTTCCACTTTCGGGCCCAAAGGCATAACGGCTTTAAAAAAGGTGGTCGCAAGTAAAACTTTTAGCAAAGTGGGGGATATCCAAAAATTTTCTTCAAAAGAGGAATTCAGATATTATTTGGCGAAATCGCAGGAGTCTTCGGCTTTATCGTTAAGAAACAGAGCGGAGGATTTTATGCCGTCGTTAGCGCCGGCGACTTTAGAAATGGGCGTGGGCGGCGAGGTTCAACAAAAGGCAGCGGAAAGAGTTTCCGAAACAAATGTTCAGGTGGCCGGGATTGATGAACCTGATATTATAAAGACCGACGGAACAAGAATATTTTTTTCTTCCGAAGAACAATATTACAGAATGATGAAAGAAGAGCCGCTTGAATTGTTAATGCCGGAGGTTTGGGACCCTCTTCCAACCGCGAAAACAAAAATTATTAAAGCTTTTCCTCCGGCCGAGCTGGCTCTTGAAAATAATATTGATAAATCCGGCGAAATGCTATTGGTGAAAAATAAAAAAATCCTCGCGATAATCGGAAGCGCGGAAATAAACGGCTATGACCTGTCTGACCCGAAAAATCCAAAAAATAAATGGACTTTAAAATTTGAAGATAACAATTATTTACTTACCAGCAGGCTATTTAACGACAAAATTTATCTTGTTATGAAACAATCAATAAGGAGAACCGACCCTTGCCCTATAAAGCCGTTATCTTTAGGCGGTATGCCTATAACAATAGAATGTTTTGATATTTATCATCCTGTGAGGCCGGTGCCCGTTGATTCAAGTTTCAGCGCCATTGTTTTAAATCCGGAAACCGGAGCGATTGAAAACAAAATCTCTTTTATCGGTTCTTCTTCAGATTCGGTCGTCTATATGTCAAAAAATAATCTCTATATCACTTACTTTTATCAGGAGGGATATTTTAGGATTTTTGCCGACGCTTTGGAAAACAAAATGAAAGATTTGTTTCCGAGCGATGTAATCCAGAGCATCGTAAGATTAAAAGATTACAATATCAGCGAAAACGCGAAATTGGTTGAGATAGAGACTATTTTAGAAAGATATAATAATTCTTTGACGAATGATGAGCGGCTAAGATTAGAAAATGAAACTGAAAAAAGATTTCAAGACTACTACGAAGAGCGTAAAAGAGAAACGGAGAAAACCGGCATTGTAAAAATCAATCTTCAGGATTTTAAAATTTTGGCGAACGGAACCAGCCCGGGCTACCCGTTAAATCAGTTCAGCTTGGATGAATATAACGATTATTTAAGAATCGCCGTAACTGTCGGAGAAAGGAGCCTCGGTCCCGTTAAAAGCGCGAATGACGTTTATGTTTTGGATAAAGACTTAAAAATTGTCGGCGCGGTGAAAGATATGGGTCTGACGGAAAGAATTTATTCCGCCAGATTCATAGGAAACAAGGGGTATTTGGTGACTTTCAGGCAGAAAGACCCTTTCTACGTGCTTGACTTGTCTGACCCGCAAAATCCCGAATTGAAAGGAGAACTAAAAATACCGGGTTATTCGTCTTATCTTGAGCCGATATCCGACAATATGATTTTAGGAGTGGGGCAGGAAGAAAATCAGGTCAAAGTTTCTCTTTTTGACGTTTCTTCTCCCGAGAATCCGGTTGAAAAAGACAAATATGATTTAAAAGATTATTGGTCCGAGGTGATGACAAACCACAGGGCGTTTTTGCGCGATGATAAGCATCAAATTTTCTTTTTACCGGGCGGACAGGGAGGATATGTATTTTCCTATAAAGACGATAAATTGAGTTTAACCAAGACGGTAAGCGATTTCGCCGTAAAGAGGGCCGTTTATTTGGATGACTATTTATACATACTAAGCGCCAATAAAATCGTGATATTCAATGAAATAAACTGGGAAAAAGTGAAAGAACTGGATTTATAGAAATGGAGATACCGCACAGCTCTGCTACGCGGAACTCCATGTTCATTGCGGCAGTCTTGATAGCTGAAGCGTGATCAAAAATGAAAATAGGAATAATAGTTGAGCCGTATGAGGAAAAAAATGCTTCGGGCATCGCGCTTTGCATTTTAAACCAGACGAAGCATTTTTTGATGTTGGATAAAGATAACGAATATCTGATTTATACCTCGTCTCCTTTTAAAAAAGAGCGGCTTTCGGCCAACGCTAAAAATATTTTAATCCCGAGATCTTTTTTCGGGAAAAACCTCTGGTTTTTAAAAAACGCTTATTTCAACAAAATCTTAATTCCCGACATTTTAATATTTAATATGCCTCTTTTGCCGTTAATTCTTCCTGAACGCGTAAAAACAGTGCCGATTTTTTACGAGGTGGTAAGTGAATTCGGGTCCGGAGTGCGGGAAAAAATTTTAAATATTTTTTGGGGATTTTTAGCGGGGTTCGCCCTTAAGAGAGCGCCTTTGATTATCACCCCTTCTTACGCGAGTAAAGATGATCTCTGCGGTTTTTATAAAATTAATCCTGATAAAGTAAAAACTATTCATCTTGGTTTTCAAAATCCTGATGAGTTTAAAGGTATTGCGTTAGATTCAGAAAAAAATCATGTTCCTTATTTTTTGTTTATCGGCAAAGCGAAGTTTAAAAAGAACATCCACGGCATTGTCAACGGATTTATTAAATTCAAAAAAAAGTTTAACACAAACCATAAATTGATTTTTATCGGCAGTTATGGAGGCAAATATTATGAAGAAATTTTGAAAAATCTTCGCGCCAGTTCTCTTGAGGAAGAAGTGATATTTAAAGGCTATATTTACGACGATTTTTACGCGGTTTTTAAAAACGCGGAGTCGCTTGTTTTTCCTTCTTTCAGGGAGGGCTTTGGCATGCCTATAATTGAAGCGATGTATTTGGGCGTTCCCGTGATAACTTCCAATGTCAGCTCAATGCCGGAAGTAGCTGGCGGGGCGGCGCTTTTGGTTGATCCCCGCAACCCCGAAGAAATAGCGGAGGCAATGGCAAAAATAGCGTTTGATAGAGGCCTGCGCGAGGATTTAATCAGTAGAGGCATTGAAAGAGCAAAACAATTTTCCTGGCAGGATCATGCTTCTCAATTTTTAAAATACCTTGAATTACGAAATTAGATTCGTCGCGAGAAATTTTGGTTTCCAGACAATCCGAAGTTAAAAATTTTGAGTAAATACCTCCGGCATTAAACTCAAAATTTTTAACAAGAAGTGGGGGAAACCCGAAATTTCACAGCAGGATATAATTTCGTAATTCAAGGTAAAATATATTTTTCCACTCTTTTAAATTACAACTCATAATAAATAGATTGTAAATTCTTGTAGCACGGCCAAGGCCGTGCTAACCTTTTTTAAAGGATAAAATAACAGCACTTTAAATATTTTAATATGGCTTATTATTAATAGGAGGTATGCGTCGTGAATGAAAATTATGGCGATGTTTGTATTTTGGGGTTAGGTTATGTCGGCTTGACTCTGGCGGCTACTTTAGCTGAATTAGGATTTAGAGTTTACGGAGTTGATCCTGATGATGATGTATTAAAATCCTTGAGAAATCAAAAAGCGTTTTTTCACGAAGAAGGAATTGATAAACTGCTTGAAAAACATTTAGGAAAAAGTTTATTTTTTCAAAAAAGGCTGGGAGTTTCTTTGGCTCCTTACTATATTATTGCCGTAAGCACGCCCTTAGACGCGGACAACAACGTTTCTTTTATCCAGTTAAAAAATACTTGTTTTGAATTGGGGAATGTTTTAAGGAAAAGGAATTTGGTGATTTTACGTTCAACTGTTTCTGTAGGCGCTTCAAGCGAAATTGTAATACCTTTACTTGAGAAACATTCTAGTCTAAAAGTGGGGGATGATTTTGATTTTGTTTTCGCGCCCGAAAGGACGATTGAAGGAGCGGCTTTAAAAGAACTTCTTACGCTTCCCCAGATTCTAGGAGGTTTTAATCAGAGAGCCGTAGATCGCGCCAGGGAATTTTTTCTCAAACTGACGCCGGATGTTATCGCTGTGAACTCTTTGGAGTCGGCTGAAATGATCAAACTTATCAGTAATACTTTTCGTGATTTAACCTTTTCTTTTGCGAATGCCGTATCTATGGCGTGCGCCAAGTATAATATAAACCCCCACGAAGTAATCAAAGCGGCAAATTTAAGATACGACAGAAACCATATTCCGATTCCCAGTCCTGGTGTTGGAGGATATTGTTTGACTAAGGACCCAAGAATTTTCGCCCGTAGTTTTAAGGATTTGAGCGACGTAACGAATTTAGTGGAAGCCGGCAGGGTCATAAACAGTAAAATGCCTCACTATGTAATTAAAATAATGAGAGATTTTTTTCTGATTAAAAAAAGAAAAAATTTACGCGGCGCGAATATTTCTATTTTAGGGATGGCTTTTAAAGGGAATCCTCCGACTTCTGACATTCGTTTTTCTCCGAGCATGGATGTGGTTAATTTATTAATTAAGGAAGGGGCAAATTTGAAAGCTCACGACTATGTTGTTCCTGTTGAAACAATAAAAAATCTTTTCATAGAAGCCGCCGAGAGCGTTGAAGACGCTTTTGAAGATAGTGAGGCGGTTATTATTATGACTAACCATCCCTATTACCGGCATATTGACGTGACCAGTCTTTTGCGCACTATGGATAAACCAGCATTACTATTTGATCCGTGGCAGCTGCATTTTTTATCGGACATTCAGAAAATCAGCGATATTTATTACAGTAATTTGGGATTTAACACATTTATTTAGTGAATGACTATCTAAACAGAGGAGGCGCTTTATGAAAGATATAAAAGATACGCCGATTTTAATTACCGGAGGAACGGGATTTATAGGAAGTTTTTTGACTCGCCATTTGGTTGCTGACGGTTATAAATTTTTAAAAATCGCAGGAAAACAAACTTCTTTTGGAGAGGTCGACGGTATTGACTATGTTTTATGCGATTTGCGGGATAAAATAAATACAAGGACAGTATTGAGAGTAAGAACCGGCTGCCCAAAAGTTGTTATACATTTGGCGGCAGATATCGGCCCGATTGATTATATGCAAAACTTTCAAGCCGATATTCTTCACAATAATGCTATGATTGATGCGGCGCTATTTTCCGAGATGGTTAAAGCGGGGGTTGAAACTGTAATTTACGCTTCAAGTTCAATGGTTTTTCAGAATGCGTCGAGGTATCCATATACAGAGGAAGATATTGGAAATTTAACGCCTCCGACCAATGTTTACGGTTTTTCAAAACTTTTAGGAGAATATTTTTGTAAATCTTTTTCAAAACAGTATGGTTTGAATTATGTGATATTAAGATATCACAATGTCTATGGTCCGAAAGAAATGGCTAAGAAAAAAGGAGAAGGCAATATCCATGTTATTCCCGCTTTAATTAGCAAAGTTTTAAGCGGCCAGTATCCTCTTGAAATTCTCGGAAATCCCGAAGCGACGAGACCATTTATTTATATTGATGACGCCATGAGAGCGACCGCCAATATTTTGAAACTAGTCTTGGGAAGAGATAAAAGAGTCATTAATAATGATTTTAATGTCGGCAGCGGAAAAGTCATTAAGATCGTGGATTTAGCGCGGTTGATATGGGAGTTGGTAGGCGACCAAAGACCTTTCAAATGGGTGAGCATAGATAACGAAGGAGCAAAGAACAGCTCTTTACGGAGAGAAATGGACGCGAGTAAGATAGCCTCTCTTCTGGGTTGGTTTCCGCTGGTTTCTTTGAGAGAAGGCATTTTAAAAACCGCAGATTGGTTAAAAATGAATAGGCAATAAAAACAAGACGGCTCAAAAGGGTCGTTTTTTTTGAATTTTTGGCGGCATTCTGATAGAATTGATTTTATGGCGAATAATTGGGAAAAACCGCTTACTCTTTCGGTGATAATTCCGGCGTATAATGAAGAGAGCACCATTTTGGAGATTATCAGAAGGGTGAAAGCGGTTGATTTAAAAGATATAAATAAAGAAATTATTGTGGTTGACAACGGTTCAGACGACGGCACTTTTGAAAAAGCCAGAAACGCCGGCAATGTTAAAGTTTTTCGCGAATTTGAGAAAGGCAAAGGAGCCGCTCTTAAAAAAGGATTTATAGAGGCAAGCGGAGATATTGTTATTATACAAGACGCTGATTTGGAGTACGACCCGGATGATTATTCCAAACTTTTAAAGCCGATTTTAGACGGTCGGGCCGATGTTGTCTACGGCTCCAGGCTTTCTTCAAGCGAGGCAAAAAGAGTTTTATTTTTTTGGCATTACATCGCGAACAGACTTCTGACTTTGTTTTCGGATATGCTTACTAATCTGGTTTTAACGGATATGGAGACCGGCTATAAAGTGTTCCGGAAAGAAGTCGTTGATTCTTTTAAGGATAAATTAAAGTCGCGCAAATTCGGGATTGAGCCGGAAATTACGGCGCGAATAGCCAAAGGAGAATGGAGAATTTATGAAGTGGGAATTTCCTACAGCGGCCGCACGTACAAAGAGGGCAAAAAAATCAATTGGAAAGACGGGATTGCGGCAATTTGGCATATTATTAAATTTAATTTATTTTCCAAAAAATAAAGAAGTTATATTTTTTGGAAAATTCTAAAATGAAAATCACCTTATGAAGGGATTATTTTAGCGGTGTATTATAAAATATCATGAAAGTATTATTTTTTCACAGAAATGCCGAGTGGTTGGGTATTGAATATCTTTCAAGCGCCCTTAAAAAAGCCGGTCATGAGACAGAGCTGATTTTTGACCCCGGCGCGGGGGACGTGGAATATAAGTTTAAGATACTGGATAATTTATTTGACCTTACGGAGAAAATGGTAAAAAAGGCAAGAGAGTATAATCCTGATCTCATCGCTTTTTCCTGTTTAACTAATTTGTATCCTTGGGTGTCAAAGATGGCCGAACGCCTTAAACGCGATATGCAGGTACCCATTATTGTCGGGGGCCTGCACCCAACCATTCTGCCTGATTTTGTAATTCAAAACCCGCATATTGATATAATTTGCGTTGGCGAAGGGGAAGAGCCTCTTACAGAGCTATTAAACAGCATGCGGGAAGGCGAGATGGATTACACGATAAAGAACTTATGGTTTAAGAAAGACGGACAGATTATCAAAAATTCTCCACGGACGCTTATTCAGGGTTTGGACGCCTTGCCTTTTCCTGACAAAGACCTTTTTAAAAAGTACGGCTGTTTTTCCGGAAGGCTTTATGTAATGACCGGCAGGGGTTGTCCGAATCAATGCACTTATTGCTTTAATTCTTATTATAGAAAATTATTATGCTCCAATAATGCGAGGTATGTGCGCCGAAGAAGCGTGGAAAACGTCATTAAAGAACTGATTTTTTTTAAGAGCAAATATAAACTTAAGGAAATATTTTTTTATGATGATATATTCACCATTAACGATGTTTGGGTAAGAGAATTTTGCCTGGCTTATAAAAAAAATATTCGGCTTCCTTTCAAAATTTTAGTGCATCCGCAGACGGTGAAAAAAGAAATAATGAGCTTGCTTAAGGACGCGGGCTGTATTTATGTTGACATCGGCGTGGAATCGGGAAGCGAAGAGATAAGATATAAATTGCTTAAAAGAAATATGTCCAATCAAGACATTATTAATACCGCCAAAATTTTAAAAGAAGTGGGAATTAAGTTTTGCACATTAAATATTGTGGGTTTCCCCGGTGAAACGCGCGAGCAGATGTGGGAAACCTATAAATTAAATCAAGCTTTAAAGCCTGACGGAGCTATAGTGTCAATTTTTTACCCGTTTCCCAAAACAGAATTGACGGATTATTGCCTGGAAAATAATTTTTTAGGAAAAGAGGATTATAAAAAAATCTGTAATGGCGAAGGCGGGTATAAAGAAAGCTCTTTACTTGGAGGCGTTGAAATAAAAGAAGCCAAAAAACTCCAGATACTAATACCTATTTTGGTAAAAACTCCTAGATTTCTGCGCCCGCTGATTAAAAAAATCAGCGCGAATAAATTTACAAGAATTGTTTCAATACCTTTTCTTTCCATCCCCAGAAATACTTACATACGGATAAAAGAGTCAATAATGATGTTTGTTAAATCCCATTATTTTTATCTCCGTTGATTCAAGGTATTAAAATTTGAATAGCCACCTGTAGATTCGGCGCATAACTATTTTAAAGTGAGAAAAGTTTTTAATCTCGGAAATCATTTTTATCAAAATTCTCGGCCTTAAATAAAATTTCAAAAGAGCCGTCCGCCTCAAATTTTTTAATTCTTCAACGGTTAATCCCTGCGGCGCGTAAACGGCGTCAGCTAAGACAAATTTATTCCATTCTATTTTGGGAAGGTCTAATTCTCCTTTTCCGATCAGGGAATTCGTTATTTCCGTTCCGGGGAAAGGCTTGAAGATTGAAAAAGTAGCTCTTTTTAAAGGAAGTTTACGGGAAAAAATTAAGGTTTCTGAAATTTCTTTTTTTGTTTCCGTCGGGTAGCCTATTATAAAAAATCCTATCGCTTCAAGACCAGCTTCTTTTATTAAATTTAATTTCTCTTTTATTTTTTCCGCAGTCAGCCGTTTTTTCATATCGTTTAAAATTTTATCCGATCCCGATTCTATTCCGACCGAAACACTGTAAAGCCCCGAATCTCTCATTAGTAAAAGTAAATCTTTTGTAAGAGTATCAAGACGGATGCCATTGGGGCAGGCCCAGCTTATGTTTAAATTATTTTCTTTTAGCTTACGGCAAAATTCTTCAACTAAATCATTGTAGAGCGTGAAATTGTCATCTTCAATGTGGATCTCTCTTACGCCGTAGTCATGATAAAGAGTTTTTATTTCTTCTATTACGTTATCAACGCTTCTTTTTCTTATCTTTTTTCCCGAAATTACGGGCCCCGCGCAGTAAGTGCATCCGTAAGGGCATCCGCGGGTGATGATGATGGGCGCTATGGGATAATTTTTAAAGAAAGCGCCATGAGGAGAAAGGGGATAATCGTTTGGTTTGAGCAGATCCCAGCTCGGGATGCCGAAGCTGTCCAGGTTTTCCACAAAAGAAGGATTATTTACAATTGTTTTTTCATTTTCGTCTTTCCAGATTAATCCCGGGATATTTTGCGGAAGTATTTTGGTGATTTCCGGAGATGCCGTTTCAGAGATTAGATTCAAAAGTTTTGGCAGACCTTCTTCAGCCTCGCCTTTAAAGGCGAAATCAATATTCGGGAAGTATTTAAAGATATTTTCAGGGTCGCAGCTTGGGTGCGGGCCTCCAAGAATAATTTTTATATTGGGGTTTATTTTTTTGATTATTTTTATATATTCTCGCGCTTTGTTAATGTGGAAAGTAAAAATTTGGATCCCTACCACATCATAATTTTCTTTTTTGAGAATTTGTTCAAATTTTTCAATAGTTAAATTTTCTTTGATGCCGTCTAATATTTTTGTATGGTGATTATTTCTTATTGCGGTTGCCAAGTACCCAAGCCCAAAAGGCGGGATAAGTTCATCCGCTTCCGAATTAGGTTTCATTAGCAAAACTTTTAATCTTCGCATTTTATCATTATAGCATTTTTTAAGGAGTTTTTCAATTTTTTTTGACTTTTTTAATCATTCATGAAATAATATAGCCGAATAAAATTGGTGATTTTGGCCTTTAAAAATTAAAAATCTTTAGAGGAGTTTTATGAATGATTATTAAAAAAGCTGGGAATAAAACAGTAATATTAAAAATGGATTTAAATGAGTTTCAAATTCTTAAAGAACTTATTGGCCTTGGTAATATTTCCATAATATACGATAGAGATCTTTCGGAAAAAACAAAAAAAGAAATGGGAGAGGTTGCTTCAAAGGTTGAATCTTTCGGAGAATAAATTGTTTCATGTAAAGCTTGACATTATTTTCAAGCTTTTTTTATTTCTATCCAATCCATAGTTTTTCTCATTTGCTAAAGCTACGGAAGGACACGGTGAATGCGCCCAACAGGGACCATTTTTATTATTGAACGTATCATACGCTTTCTGTATGGGATTTATTTTATTGACTAAAAAGGCTTTATTTTTTAAAATGTTGATATGATTAATCTAAAATCTAAAATTAGGAAGATTCCCGATTTTCCTAAAAAAGGAGTGATTTTTAGGGATATCACTCCGCTTTTGGAAAATCCGAAATATTTCAAGAGAGCGATTGGCGCGCTCGCTGAAAAATATAAAAGCGGGAATATTAAAAAAATTGTTGCGATTGACGCGCGAGGATTTTTGATCGCTTCTGCTTTAGCCTATGAGCTTGGATCCGGCATTGTAATTGCCCGGAAAAAAGGCAAATTGCCGGCCGCGACAATCGGATGCGGCTACGATTTAGAATACGGCAAAGAAACTTTGGAAATACATAAAGATTCCATTAAGCCAAATGAGCGTATTTTGATAGTTGACGATGTTTTGGCAACCGGCGGCACGGCTTTGGCCGCCGCGGAACTAGTTGAAAAATTGAAAGGAAAAATTATTGGCTTAGCTTTTTTGATTGAACTTTCTTTTTTGAAAGGGAGAGATAAATTAAAGAAATATAGCGTTTTATCTTTAGTTCGGTATGAAAAATAAACAAGTTAAAATAGGAATTTTTGGCGGTTCGGGGTTTTACGATTTTTTAGACAACAAAAAAGAAATTGCGATAAAAACGCCTTTTGGCGTCCCTTCCGATAAGATTACCATCGGAGAATACAATGGCAGAAAAATCGCTTTTTTGCCCAGGCACGGCAAACATCATCAATATCCGCCCCACAAAATTCCGTATTTAGCCAACCTTTACGCTTTTAAAAAATTGGGCGTAGAGCGTATTATCGCGCCATGCGCCGTCGGGTCGCTGAAACCGAAAATCAAACCCGGCGATTTTGTGATTTGCGACCAGTTTATAAATTTTACGGACAGGCGCGATACTTTTTTTGAAGGTCCGAAGGTTGCTCATATTTCTTCGGCGGACGCTTATTGTTTTGATTTACGCAATCTCGCGGCCAAAATTTGCAGAAGTTTGAAGATTCCCGTTCACCGGCGGGGAACGATTGCTGTTATAAAAGGACCTCGTTTTTCTTCAAGGGCGGAGAGCAAGTTTTTTGCGTCAGTGGGAGACATTATCAATATGACCGCGTACCCGGAATTGATTTTGGCGAGAGAGCTTGAAATATGTTATGTGAATATTTCCTTAGTTACCGATTATGATGCGGGACTTGGAGGGAATAAGAATATTAAACCGGTAAGCGCGAGAGAGGTGGTGAATATTTTTAAAGAAAACAACGAAAAAGTTAAAAAATTGATTTTTAAAATAATTGAAGCGATGCCCGAAAAGAGAAATTGCGCCTGTAAGGTCGCTCTAGGAAACGCTTTTATAAATTAAATGTTTGATTTTATCTCAAAAAAAGAAAAAAGTCTTTTATTGCTTATCGTTTTTTTGGCTTTCATAATTTCTTTAAGCCACTCTTTTTATTTTAAAATTACGCCGTCGGTTGACGCGCGTGCTTACGATCGGATCGCTTTTAATTTAATTAACGGCAAGGG
>Ga0155670_101_pt1 | contig 12417 bp, 14 predicted proteins | sample RifCSPlowO2_01_FD_107327 | JGI IMG/M metagenome (GOLD analysis project Ga0155670, IMG submission 107327) | Candidatus Tagabacteria bacterium RIFCSPLOWO2_01_FULL_39_11
CAATATGTGTGTGGACATTACCTTTTTTTATTGACATAGATTTAAAAATATGCTTATATTTTAGAAATTACAGATTTTTGAAAATCTATACAATTAATTTTTATGTAGAGAATCGGGAGGAAAATAAATGTATACAGAGAATTCAGAAGCGGATTGTTTATTGGGTAAAATGATAAACAAAGAAAACGAACTGATAGAAGAAGTTGAAACGGCAATATATCCCAAGCCGAAGAAAAAGAATTTTTTGATTAGGATACTGGCGGAATGGAGCAGTAGCGGAAAGGATTATGAAGCAAAAACGCCCGTTGGAGTGGGATTAACGGCAAATAAAAATCCTGTGTCAAAAGCCGCGGATCAGCCATTAATAAAGCAAGAGCTGGTTTTCCCGGGGATGCTTGCCGAGTCGAAAAAAGAGGTTTTAGAATTATTCAAAGGAGAGACGGATGCGAGTAAAGAAAGGATAAAAGAAATTGAATATATTTTTGCGCTTAAAGATTGCAAGTTTGATTTTTTTGACGATGGACATTTACTAAAACAAATAGAAAGCCAGGCATTTAAAATAATTGAACTTCTTTTTGAAGAAACTTGCGGAAATATTGATTTAGAAATAGAAAAATGTTTAACAAAGATTTTTGCTTTTAGTAAACAAGGGTATCATACTTGCGGAGGAGAAAATATAAATAGTAGAAAAAATAATAATTTGGTAATGTATAGAATCCCCGCAAGAATAATGTTGAAATTATATGAATTGCTGATAATCATGCGCAAGAACAATAATCTGCGGGATATTTCCAAATCCATTTATATAGGCAACGATGACAGGTATAACCCTAAAAAAATTCATCTTCATTTTAAAGTCGGCTTGGCCACATATTGTGCCAAAGAAAAGTGGTCAGTCGCAAATAATATTATTGTCTAGTTTTTTAAAGACCTATAAGCAAGTTTGCGGAAGTTTGCTTTTTTTGTATTTTTTGCCTAGAATTTTTTAAGATATCATATAGCTGATATAAGATGAGGAGGAGAGGAGTAAAATGCAAATTCTGGAAAGCACTTTGAAAAAATTATATTTTGAGATGCTCCGCATTAGGATGATAAGCGAAAGAATCGCGGAACTTTACGCGGAGCAGGAAATGAAATGCCCAACGCATTTTTCCATTGGGCAAGAAGCGGTCGCCGTCGGAGTGGCAGCGCACCTTAAAAAAGAAGACTGGACATTCGCGAGCCACCGTTCGCACGCGCACTATCTTGCGAAAGGAGGCGATCTAAAAGAGATGATCGCCGAGCTTTACAACAGAAAAACCGGATGCGCTAAGGGCAGAGGCGGTTCCCAGCATTTGACCGCTCCTGACGCCGGGATGATCGCGGCTTCAGCTATTGTCGGAGGCACGATTCCTATTGCCGTGGGCGCCGCGATGGGCTTTAAGATGAGAGGCGAGAAAAGAGTCGCGGTGGCGTTTTTTGGGGACGCCGCCTGTGAAGAAGGGGTTTTTTACGAGAGCATGAATTTCGCGGCTTTAAAAAAACTTCCCGTAATTTTTGTCTGCGAAAATAATTTTTACGCGGCCCAGTCGCATATCTCCGCGAGGCAGGCGATTACTACGAATATTTATTTGCGCGGAGAAATTTTTAGCATCCCCGGATTTAGAGTAAAAGGGAATGATGTCCGTGCTGTTTATTCGCAAACAGAAAAAGCGGTAAAGAAAGCGCGGATGGGGGAAGGGCCAACCTTGATGGAATGCGAAACCTACAGGTTACTTGAGCACGTAGGGCCGAATGACGACTTTTCTTTAGGTTATCGCACTGAAGAAGAAGTTGAGACGTGGGGGGACCAATGCCCGATAAAAAACGCGGAGAATTTATTAAAACAAATTCTTTCGGAATACACGAGAAAGGGCGCTAAAGAAATATTCATGTTTGATGATAAAATAGAGATAAAAAAAATTATATTTCAGCGGGAAATAGAAGAAGCAGTTGAGTTTGCAAAACAAAGTCTTCTGCCGGATGAAAAAGATTTAATAAGCGATGTTTACTAGTGGAGAAAAGATATGAGAGTTGTTAAGTATAGCGAAGCGATTTCTGAAGCGCTCGTTCAGGCGATGGAGTGCGACGAAAAAGTTTTTATTATGGGCGAAGGAGTTGATGACCCGAAAGGAGTATTCGGGACAACCGCGGAAGCATACAAAAAATTCGGGGGAGATCGCGTATTTGATACTCCTCTTTCAGAAAACGCGGTTACAGGAATCGGTATAGGCGCGGCTTTGGCCGGTATGCGGCCGGTTATGGTTCACGCGAGAGTTGACTTTTTGATGCTTGCGATGGACCAGATTATAAATCACGCCGCCAAATGGAAATATATGTATGGCGGCGCGATGAACGCGCCAATAGTAATTATGGCGATTATCGGCAAAGGATGGGGTCAGGGAAGCCAGCATTCGCAGGCATTGCATTCTTTGTTTGCGCATATTCCGGGTTTAAAAGTTGTTATGCCTTCAAATTCTTACGACGCGAAAGGTCTTTTGATTTCAAGCATCCAAGATGACTCGCCGGTTATTTTTCTGGCGCATAGGTCGTTTTTTGATCAGCGCGCGTATGTGCCGGAAAATCTTTTTTCTGCTCCTTTAGGGGAAGGAGAAATTTATAGATGGGGCAATGATGTTACAATTGTCGCGGCTTCGGCAATGGTATGGGAAGCGCGAAAAGCGGCGCTGGCATTGAAAAAGGAAGGAATTTTTGCTGAAGTCATAGACCTACGGACTATCAAGCCGATAGACGAGGAGATAATTTTAAATTCCGTTAAAAAGACGGGGAGGCTGATTGTGGCGGATGTGGGGCATACTATTTGCGGTGTTGCCTCCGAAGTCAGCGCTTTGGCGGCGGAGCAGGCTTTTGAATATTTAAAAGCCCCGATTATACGCGTTGCTTTAGCGGATATTCCAACGCCTACTTCTTACGCTCTTGAAGAGATTTATTACAAGGGCGCGAAAGATATCGTGATCGCCGCCAGGAAACTTATGGGGGCGAAGGGTGGCGATGAAAAAAATAATCTTGAATTTGGATCTTTGGACAGAGATTTCAGAGGTCCATTTTGAAACAATTTTATGAAGCCGTGATGTTTAAAACACGGCTTTTATGTTGCAATTTTTCAAAAAATATTGCAAAATTAAACATCATGAATATTATAGAAGTCAAAAAATTTCCTAACTCGCAGATGGAAATTTTAGCCGAATTAACAAGCGAAGAATTTGTTAAGTCTTACAGAAAATCCGTTGAAGAATTATCGCGAGATATTAATATTCCCGGCTTCAGGCCGGGCCGCGCGCCGGAATCAATAATTAGAGAAAAAATAGGAGAGAATAAAATTTTGCAGACCGCGGCGGATATTGCTGTGAAAGAAGCTTATTTTAATATTTTAAAAAGCGAAAATATTGAGGCTGTCGGCCGTCCCGAAATTACCGTTACTAAAATTGTAAATCCCCTGTTGGTTTTAAAGACCGGCGATTCTCCTTTGTGTTTTAAAATAAAAATAGCTATTCTGCCGGAAGTTAAACTTCCGGACGATTACAAATCAATTGCCAAGGAAGTTTTTTCCAAAAAAGAAGAAATTGTCGTTGAAGACAAAGAAATAGAAAACGCACTTGATTATATCCGGAGGTCAAAGATTGCGAAAAAAAATTTAGAAAACAGAAAAGAAGCGGACAAAAATGAAGAAAATTTGCCGGAGCTTGATGACGATTTCGCGCGTTCGCTCGGCAGTTTTCAGAATTTAAATGAATTGAAAGAAACAATTAAAAAGAATATTTTTTTGGAAAAAGAAATGAAAGCAGGCGAGAAAAAAAGGGTAGAAGCGCTTGAAAGCCTAAGTTCTAAAATAAACGCGGAAATTCCCGATGTTTTAATTGAAAGCGAACAGGAGAAACTTTTTAATACTTTAAAACATGATTTAGAGCACATGGGTTTGAAATGGGAAGATTATCTTTCGCGCGTTAAAAAAAGCGAGGCGGAGATTAATGAAGAGCTTAAAAAGGACGCTTTAAAAAGGGTATGGTTCGCTTTGGTTTTAGACGCGGTGGCAAAGAAAGAAAATATTGAAGTTTCCGACGAAGAGATTGAAAAAAAAGAAGATGAAATAATGGCTTCTTATAGCGAAGAACAAAAAAATAAACTTGACCGCGAGAGATTAAAGATTTATACTTATGATGTGTTGCGTAACGAAAAAGTCTTTATATTTTTAGCTTCTTAGTTGTTAGATGCTGGAAACGAGAAGTAAAAAACAAAGATGTTAATTCCCACAGTAATAGACCCCGGCAGTATAAATTCTTGCGAATTTAACTACGGGACAAAAAATCACAATTATTATGTTAATCCCCACAGTAATAGAAAAATCACAATTTGGAGAGCGGGCGTATGACATATATTCTCGTCTTTTGAGGGAAAGAATTATATTTTTAGGCGGGCCGATTGTTGATGCTGTCGCTAACATTGTTATTGCCCAACTTTTGTTTTTGGAATCAGAAGACCCTAAAAAGGACATAAACTTATATGTTAATTCTCCAGGAGGTTCGGTGCCAGCTACCTTGGCTATTTATGATACAATTCAGCACATCAAGCCGGACGTCTCCACTATATGCGTCGGCATTGCCGCTTCGGGAGGGGCTATAATTCTTGCGGCCGGCAAGAAAGGAAAGCGGCATATTCTTCCCAATTCGGAGGTCATGATTCACCAGGTGTTGGGCGCCGCGGAAGGCCAGGCAACGGATATCGCGATTTCCGCGAAACATATACTCAAAGCGAAAGAAAGACTAAATAAGATTCTCGCGAAACACACAGGCCAGCCAATAGATAAAATTGAAAAAGACACTGACAGAGATTTTTTTATGGATGCCGAAGAAGCCAGAAGCTATGGAATTGTTGACAACATAATAAAGCCAAAAAATAACAATAAAAATAAGGATTGACCGTAAATTTGGCGATTTATTTTTCCAACTCTTTTTTAAGAAAATCAGTTACATCTATCTCTTCCTCGGAATAATATCCGCTTTTTGAATACCCAAAAGTATTACCCGAGCTGGAACATTTAAAAATAATTCTGCTATTTTGTTTTTTAACCAAGGAAACGACATTTTTTTTAGATCCTATTTCTTCTGCGGTAAAAGGTATGCGTTCGGAACCTTTATGTCCATACTCATCACCTTCTGGCAGATTGATAAAAATATCGGCCATTTCCTTTCTAAAATTTACTTCTTTTTCTTTTGCTTTTTTATCAAATTCCGCTTTTCCAACATCTTCTAATGCTTTTTTAGTTTTATGTTTCGCAAGGTCGGCTGTATTTTTTTCATCCTCTATTATTAATTCTTTGATACGCCCTTCTAATCCATTTGGGCACATGGATTTTCTAAATAATCTCTCTTCCTTACCAGACGGAAAAATAAAATGTCTATCAAGGCGATAATATTCATTGCCTCCAAGATTTACTTCTTCTACCCTAAAAGCGCTTAATATATTTTCTTCTTTATTTAATTCGGGCGTTTCAGGGATGCCCATCCCTATATCCTCTTCTTTCATAGTTTTTGTGAGCCAAGAAAAACTAAATCATCAAATATTTCTTTAAAATTTCGCCTAACTCGTTTTTATACGAAGCGTTTACGCAATATCTATCAATTATTGTATATTATATGGAATAAATGTAAAGTTATATTATTCGCAAAGAGTCCGCTGGATAATTTGTTATGAAAGAAGAAAATCTTAAGATTTTGATCGCAACAGGAATTTTTCCGCCGGATGTCGGAGGGCCGGCGAAATACGCGAAAAATCTACAGGAGCAGTTTTTGAATCGCAGATTTTTCGTAAAAGTTTTGGCTTACGGAATAGAAAAAAAATTGCCGTTTTTTGCAAGGCATATTTTTTATTTTTTAAAAATCATTTTTAATTTGAATAAAGTTGATTTAATTATCGCTTTGGATTTAATCAGTACCGGTTTCCCATCTGTTTTAGCCGCTAGAATTTTCAAAAAAAAAATTATTCTTAGAACGGGCGGAGATTTCTTATGGGAGACTTACGTTGAACGCACCGGAAACTTGATATCTCTTTCTGATTTTTATAAAAATATTCCTCCGCTTCCTTTAAAGCATAAAATCATTTTGATTCTTCAGAGATTTGTTCTTTCTGATTCTTCGGCAGTTGTCTTTAACAGTTTTTGGCAAAGAGATTTTTTTAAGAGGATTTATCGGCTTGATTCAGAAAAACTTTTTGTCGTTGAAAATTTTTACCCTGTGAAATTCGCCGAAGACGGTGCAGAGCAATTTCACAGGGTAAATGGCGGAAAATTCGCAAGTCCGGAGCCGAAAGAAAAAATTTTTATATTCGCCGGAAGAAAATTGAAGCTAAAAAATTTAACGCTTCTTGAAAAAATTTTCGGAGAACTTAAAGAAACCCGCGGAGACGTTAAACTTGAAATTGTTGATAATTTTTCTCAAACCGGACTTGAAGAAAAAATAAAAAATTCTTACGCTTTGATTTTACCGTCAATCACCGACCTTGCGCCGAATTTTATTATTGAGGGGTTAAGGGCGAACAAACCTTTTATTTTAACCAATAATTGCGGTCTTTTTGAAAAACTCAAGGATGTCGGTATTTTTGTTGATCCTTTTGACAAAGACGATATAAAGAATAAAATTTTATTTTTATCTGACGAAGATAATTATAAAGAGTACAAAAATAAAATAGAAAGCTTTAATTTTGTCCATACATGGGAAGAAATCGCTGATGAATTTTTGGCGATTTATAGAATGTTATGAAAGTCTTATCAATAGGTTCGGACAGGAATATTTTTAGTGGAGGCTCGGAAGCGCGAGAGCGGATAATTAAGTATGGAAAATTCGCGGAAGAATTGCATGTTATTATTTTTAATTCGCGGTTCGCAAATCACGGATCGCCGTTCACGATTCAAAAAATTTCCAGAAATACGTGGGTTTACCCGACAAATTCCAAAAACAGATGGTTTTATATTTTTGACGCTTATAAGATAGCCAAAAACATTATTCATAATTCTAAATTCATGATTCATAATTCATTGATTACCTGCCAGGATCCTTTTGAATCGGGATTTGCGGGATGGCTTATCAAAAGAAAATTTAAGATTCCGCTTCAGCTCCAGGCGCATACCGATTTTTTATCGCCTTATTTCCGAAAGGAATCATGGCTCAATAAAATCAGGGTTTTGATAGCGAAATTTTTGGTCTGCCGCGCGGGTTGTATTCGTGTTGTTTCTGAAAGAATTAAAAATTCGCTATCACGCTCTGCGGGCTGCAAATTGCGGTTTACCGTGCTTCCTATTTTTGTTGATGCGGAGGCGATTAAAAATACGCCTATTAAGGCAGATTTACATGAAAAATATCCTCATTTTGATTTTATAATTTTGATGGCGAGCCGACTTACAAAAGAAAAAAATATTGGTTTGGCGATTAACGCGATGGCCGAAGTTGTTAAAAAACATTCAAAAGCAGGGTTGATAATTGTCGGCGATGGTCCGGGAAGGAATAGTTACTCGTTACTCGTTACTCGTTACTCGTTACAAAATAATGTAATTTTTGAAGACGCTGTTCCTTTTGAAATTTTAATTTCTTATTATAAAACAGCGGATTTATTTTTACTTACATCAAATTATGAAGGGTATGGGAGGAGCGTAGTTGAGGCGATGGCCGCCGGATGCGCCGTAGTAATGACCGACGTCGGTTTAGCCGGCGAGATTTTAATAAATAAAAAGGATGGACTGGTCGTCCCGATCGAAAACGGTGAAAAATTAAAAGATGCGATTATTTCTTTGATTGAAAATAAAGATTTGAGAGAAAATTTGGTGAAAAACGCAAGAGACATTTTTAATTTTTGGCCTTCAGAGGGCGATTATTTAAAAAAATATTTGAATTGTTGGGCGGCTTGCAAAAAACAAAAAACCAGCTTTTAATCAAAAATTGAAGCTGGTTAGGTTATTTTTTTATTCATCATTAGATTAGATTCTTTTTTTTATTTCATCTTGAAATACAGTTTTAATGTTTAATGAAAAAAAATCTTTTTTTTCGGTTACCCATTCATTGCCGCGTCGCCATTGAAATAAGTAGCTTCCGCAATTTTGGCATACAAATAATCGTCTGTATTTGATCGTTTTGTTATGTATTATTTTAGTAAAACCGTTTTTACTGCAGATTATAGCTCCACGGATTCTAAATTCTATATTTTTTCTTTGATTACACAAATCACAAAGATTATTTTTTGATTTAAAAAAGGGAAAGTATAAATAAAGATATGATCTAGTAAATCTATAAAATTGGAAACAAAAATTCAAAAAAAACAGCTCTTTAACCACTTTTTCAGGTACGTTTTGGATAAGAAGATTGCGGAGCGCGTCCGCAAATATTTCTTTGAATTCATTCGCTTCATTAAGCATGCAGCTTTCAGGCAATAATTCAAGTAATGACTTTGTTTGATTTTGCAGTTTTTCTTTTTGAAGCAGTGATAAATCACTTTCTTTTTTAATTAATTCTGTATTCTTTTGTCCCCACTTTCTTTTTAACAATAATAGAGACATCATAACTTTCTCTCCTTATTTAGAATTTTAAAGACTGTTTATATAGTTTTAATTATTTTCAACGATCTGATTGATTGTTTTTGGGATATTAACAAAATATCACTAAAACGTCAAGGTTTTTGCAATAAGACGAATTTTATTTTTAGCGGAAATATTGTAGAATTTAATTACAATGCCGTATTTTATATCAATAAGCGGAATAGCGATTCTTCTTTTAATAAGTTATACAGGAAGCCCGCGAGGGTGGTTTTTGAAGCCGTGCGGTTGGCTTTCAAGAATAATGCACACCTTTGGAGGTTTTTTTGTCGCGATGTTTATATCTGAATATTTTGGAAAAGAACTTTTGGCGCAAGCTGGGGTTTTAAAGTATTTTATTATAATCGCCGGCTCCACGGCTTTAGTCGGTGTTTTCTGGGAGATCGCCGAATATATTTTTGGAATCTACAAATTTAAAAAATCCGGCACGAAAAAATATATAACGGAAATAAAAGATACCATTGAAGATTTATTTTTGGACATCGTCGGCGCCGGAATTTGGATATTATTGCTAGTATTATGAAACTTTTGATTATTACTCAAAAAGTTGATAAAAATGACAGCGATTTAAGCTTTTTCCACCGCTGGATTGAAGAGTTTGCGAAACAGACAGATGAAGTTTTTGTTGTTTCTCAATTTGTCGGCAATTATGATTTGCCGGAAAACGCAAAAGTTTTTTCTTTGGGGAAAGAAAAAGAGTTTTCAAAAATCCGTCAGCTTTTTAATTTTTATAAATTACTTTTTAAAAATTTATCTAAAATTGACGCGGTTTTTGTCCATATGATTCCAATGTGGGCCGTGCTTGGATGGCCGATTTTTAAAGTTAAACGCAAAAAAGTTTTTTTGTGGTACACTCATAAGTCTGTTAATTTTTGGCTGAAATTTGCCGAAAAGATGGTTTTTAAAATTTTTACAGCTTCTTCGGAAAGTTTTAGGCTTTCTTCAAAAAAAGTCATGGTTATAGGGCATGGGATTGATGTTGATAAGTTTAAAGCCCAAAGCCCCCAGAAGGAAAGCCTCTGGCTTCCTACGGGGCAGGCAAAGCTCAAAGCCACAGTTAAAAATTTCAAGCTTAAAATTATATCTGTTGGGAGAATTGCCGAAGCGAAAAATCAAAAAAAATTACTGGAAGCGGCGGATATTTTAGCGCGTCAGAAAAATTTTAGGAATTTTGAAATTGAAATTATCGGCGGCCCGATATTAGAGCGGGATTTTGAGTATTTTAAGAATCTTAAAAAATTTGTGTCAGAGAAAAAACTGGAGGAATTTGTAGAATTCATTGGCGATGTCCCGCATGAAAATATTCAAGATTATTATGAAAAAGCCGACATTTTTATACATTTAAGCAAAACCGGAAGCATTGATAAAGTTGTTTTGGAAGCTCTAGTCGTGGGAGTCCCCGTATATTCTTCAAGCGAAGCGTTTAAGGATATTTTACCGTCCCAATTTTTAATTTCCGGCGATCCGAAAGAGCTTGCCGAAAAAATCGCGAGCTTTACGCCGCCCTCACACGAAACCACGTCTGCTTTACGAGATTATGTTGTCCAAAATCACAGTTTAAACAATCTTATTTTTAAAATTATAAAAGAGATAAATGCGGCTTGATTTTTTTTATTCTATTTGTTAGTCTGCGATAATATGCCAACAATTAATCAGCTTGTAAAAAGAGGTAGGAAGCCCGTTAAGCAAAAAACAAAAGTCGCCGCTTTGGAGCGCGGTTTTAATTTGAAAAAAAACAGGCCCGTGTTTTATCCTTCTCCTTTTAAGCGGGGAGTCTGCATAAAGGTAAAGACTGTCACGCCAAAAAAGCCGAATTCCGCCTTGAGAAAAGTGGCGAGAGTAAGAATTACGAACGGAATGGAAGTGACGGCTTATATTCCCGGGGTCGGCCACAATCTACAGGAACATTCAGTGGTTCTTTTGAGAGGAGGTAGAGTCAAAGATTTGCCTGGCGTAAGATACCATATCGTGAGAGGAGTTTTGGATGCGGCCGGCGTTGAAGGGAGAAAGGCCGGAAGAAGCAAATATGGCACGAAAAAACCAAAATAGCCGGCCGCTAGTAGCTAATTATTATGAGAAAAAAAATCAAAACAAAAAAAGAAATATCACCGGATAACCAATATAATTCGGTTTTGGTCGCTAAATTTACAAATCATTTAATGAAAGACGGCAAAAAATCCGTATCTCGCAAAGTTTTGCATTCTTCATTTGATTATCTGAAAGAAAAACTTAAAACCGAAGACCCGGTTGCTGTTTTTGAACAAGCCATTAAAAATGTTTCTCCTTCCGTTGAGATTCGCTCGCGCCGGGTCGGAGGAGCAAATTATCAAGTGCCGCGGGAGGTAAGGCCGGAAAGGCGCATAACCTTGGCTATGCGCTGGATTATCACCGCAAGCAGAGCGAAAAAAGGGATGCCTATGTCAAAAAGGCTTGCCGAAGAACTCATCGCGGCTTCAAAAAACGAGGGCGCCGCGGTAAGAAAAAGAGAAATCACTCATAAAATGGCGGAAGCGAATAAAGCTTTCGCTCATTTCGCGTGGTGAGTACTTTTTTTTCACTCAGTCAAATTTAAAAATGAATGAGATTTCAAAACTAAAAGGAGCAAACATGGATATTGGTTTAACAAGCGACCAGAATGATATAAATTGGGAGCAAGATAGATGTCCTTGGGATGAAGCTGAAAAAACTAATATTCATAAATGCGCCGTAAAAAATATTTCAATTTGTGATTATTTTTTAGGAATTGAAAATCCAGATTTTGTTTTATGCAAATATCCTAAAAAATAAAATTGACCTCACTTTTTTATTTTGATAAAGTATAAAATATTCTCAATTTTTTGCATTGTATTCTGCATTTTGATTTTTTAATTTTAAATTTTTATGCGAGATTATCCCATAGAACGCACGAGAGATATAGGCATCATTGCCCATATAGACGCGGGCAAAACAACCGTATCCGAACGGGTGCTTTTTTATACGGGAATTTCCTACAAGATTGGCGAGGTGCATGAAGGGGAGGCTGTTATGGACTGGATGGAACAGGAGAGGGAGCGCGGAATTACCATTACGGCGGCGGCTACAACTTGTTTTTGGAGACCTTCATATTTATCGGCTGATGAGCAGAATAAAAAAGAAAACCAATACAGAATAAATATAATAGACACGCCCGGCCATGTTGATTTTACGGTTGAAGTTGAGCGTTCTTTAAGGGTGCTTGACGGAGGCGTGGTTGTTTTTGACGGCGTGGCTGGCGTGGAGCCGCAGTCGGAAACAGTCTGGAGGCAGGCGGATAAATATAAAGTTCCGCGAATTTGTTTTATAAATAAGCTTGACCGGACGGGAGCGAATTTTGAAAAAAGCTTTGCTTCCATCAAAGACCGTCTGACGCCAAACGCGGTTGCGCTTAATATCCCGATAGGGATTGAAGATAATTTTAAGGGCGTTATTGATCTTTTGGAAATGAAGGCGGTTTATTTTGAGGGCAAGCTCGGCGAAACGTTGAAAAAAGAAGAAATACCTGAAGATCTGAAAGAAAACGCCGAAAAATGGCGAAAGGAGCTTTTAGAGAGAATTTCCGAAACCGACGATTATTTTTTGGAAAAATATTTAAGCGGAGGAAAAATAGATATTGGTGAAATAAAAACAGCCTTAAGAAAAGCAAGTATAAAATATTTACTTGTGCCTGTTTTTTGCGGAAGCGCTCTTAAAAACAAGGGAGTCCAGCTCGTTTTAGACGGGGTTTTGGATTATTTGCCAAGCCCAGCGGATTTGCCTCCCATAGTAGGCGTTAACCCGGAAAA
>Ga0155670_104_pt2 | contig 12091 bp, 7 predicted proteins | sample RifCSPlowO2_01_FD_107327 | JGI IMG/M metagenome (GOLD analysis project Ga0155670, IMG submission 107327) | Candidatus Tagabacteria bacterium RIFCSPLOWO2_01_FULL_39_11
AGTCCAATAAGTCACAATGGACATCAGTAAAGAAGCGGATAAAACCTGGAAAAATGATTTTTTTAAAAGAAAATACTTCATTCCGCAATCTTTTTGAAAATAAATCCACAATAAAAAGACATTCAAAACAGCGCCGATAGAAAAAGCTAGAGGGAGAACAAGTATATTAATGTTGGTTATGTCAGAAACTCTAAGAATTATCCCCAAAATTTCACCAAACTTTTCTTGAAACTTTAAAAAATATAAAAAAACGGGAATCAACGCCACAATAAATAATGAAGACAAAGCGTTGATCAAAAGGGGCTTAGCGGTTTTCCCGGCGGCGTAAAAACTCCTTACAAAAAGCAATATTAAACTTTGCGCGACAATTGAAACGCTGAAAATCGCGAGCGCGGCGGCGGTCAAACGGGTGTCAACCCACCCGAAAGCGCCAGCCCCTAAAATACTCCTTACGATTTGCGCCCTTAACACTATAAAAAGAACGGAAAAAGGCAGGGACCAAAAAATAATATGGCGCGCGGCCGTCTCCACGCTTTTTAAAAACTCATCTTTTTTATTTTTTAAAAAAAGCCGGGCAAGAGTCGGAAAAGCCGCCACGCTATAGCTTAGCCCCACAATTGTCAAAGGGACGCTTTGGAGATTATAAGAAAAATTAAACACCGTGATGCTTCCGTTGCCCAAAAAAGAAGCAAAAGCGGTTATGGCAATAAGAACTATTTGATTAAAACCCAGCCCGAGGGTCCGCGGAAAAGCGAGGCGCAAAAGATGCCTTAAAGAAGGGGTAAATTTCGGAAAAACTAATTTTGGAAAAAATCCGAGTTTTATCAAACTCGGAAATTGAATCGCGAAATGAAAAAATGATCCGATAATAACGCCCCATGCGAGACCGCTAATCCCAAATTTTGGATATAAAATTATAATCCCAAGTATAATCCCAAAATTATAAAGTATCGGGCTTAAAGCGTAAATAAAAAAACGATGAAAAGACTGGATAACGCTTGAAAATAAATTAGAAAATCCTAAAAGCAAGGGGGACAGCAAAAGAATTCTGCTTAAAAGAATGAGGCGCGCTTCGCTGGCGCCAGAAAAACCGGGCGCTACAAAACGGACCAAAAATGGCATCAGGAAAAAAGCCGCGGTTAAAATAATTAAAATAGCGACAAAAAACAGCGAGATTATTTCGCTTAAAAATAATCCTGTCTTATCTTCATCTTTGAAATTAATGCTAAGAAGTATCGGTATAAGAACGGCACTCGCGGTAATGAATAAAGAAAGGGTATAGATAAAATCAGGCACTCTGAAAGCCGCGAAATAAATATCAAGCGTTTCTCCCGCGCCGAAGCTTGCCGCTAAAAGCCGGTCGCGCAAAAGGGCAAGGATTTTAGCCAATATTGCCGCAATACCTAAAAGGAGCGCAGCTTGATGCACTCCTTTTAATTCGGCGTGAAAAAAATTAAACAATCTTCTGATCATGAAGTCTTAAAACATCTTTCGTAACCGCTCACTAAAAAAAATCAAAGTAATTTGCCTTCTCGGATAAATTCAGGAGCCAATCGTTTTCCCAAAATTAATAAGTTAAAAGAAACATAGGAGATTGGCGGATGACTTAGTGAGCGCCGGAGATAATCTAAAAATTCAGTAAAAACAGGTGCGAACGGTATCCGAGAAGGCAGAATTACGGAGATTTTGACTGCTTTAATTAACGTAGTGAACTATTGCCATCTTACATATTGCCGTCCGTGTTTTCTTTCCGTAAAGGAGGTTCGCTTCTTTCTTCAGGAGAAGGCGCCGGAGGAGAAATGCCGTCAAGCGCGCTTTTGCCAGACTTTAAATTACCGATTATTTTTTGAACCTCCTGATTACCAGGATTCAATGGAGCGATTATTTCAAATTGCTCAATAGCTTTCTCTTTTTCACCGTTTCTGTCATAAATTAACCCCAAAAAATACCTCGCGTTTGAATAGTTGGGGCTCAAACTTACCGCCCGTTCAAAAACCAGACGAGCCGGTTCAAAATCTTTATCCTGATAATACAAAAGTCCTAATTGAAATAAAATTCCTATGTCATCCGGGGATAAAAATTGGGCGTCGCGCGCTTTTTTAATCGCCTCTTTAATATTACCTCGACGTAATTCCACTTGAGCAAGCATAAAATGGGCAGGCGCGTAATCCTGTTTTAAAGCGATGGCGCGCTCCAAAAATTCCTTTGCCGAATCATCATTCCCTATCTGAACCGCGACTCTCGCGGAACCCAACAAGGCTTCCGGGTTAAAAGGAGCGCGCTTCAAAGCTTCTCCATAAGCGCTAGAAGCCAGATCGGAAGCTCCGCTGATTTTAAACGGAATTATCGCCTCATAAATTTTTGCCGTTTCCATCCAATTTAAAGGTTCAAGTTTATTTTGATTGGCCGCGTCCTGCGCATTTTTTATGGTGTTTTGCAAAATATTTTGAAAACTCACCTGCATTTCATCGGCGCTTAAATTTTGGCTGTTTAATAACCGCTGCATCCTAATAATTCCTATTTCCGCTAAATTTCTATAAGTTACATCTTGGGGAGAAAAATTATTTGCTTTTTTTAGATAATTTTCCGCTTTATCTAAATCGCCTTCCGAGTTAAAAACTTTAATTCCTTTCGCGAAATAATAAGCGGAAGCGTATTTTTTAGAAAAGATATAAAAACTCCCGACCGCTGAAATAACAATCATAATCATCAGCAATGCGGAAACGAATCGCATTTTCGGCCCGCTCAAAAGAGAAAATTCCATATTTTTTATTTTTCCGCTTCCCGCGAATAATCCGACAAAAAGTCCCGTAAACATAAATGCCAAGGCGAAATTAAGAAAATCCGACACATAAATTATGGAAAAAACCCATAAATACAGTGCTCCGAAAAGCGAAGCTATCATTAAAACATGAGTAGGATTGTTTTTGTTAATGGCAATCGCTTTTAGAAAAGACCATAGTAAAAAAACAAAAAACGCCAGCCACGCGAACACTCCTAAAATTCCTGTCGTTGCGAAAAAAGATGGAATCAGGCCGACGCCCGCCTGGAATCTCGCGGCCCAAAAAGGAGTTAAATTAATGTTTTCCGGCCTAAAACGAAACCAGCTATAAAGAAAAGTGTTGGGACCAGAACCAAAAATAGCATTTTCTTCCAAAGACTTTTTAATAATCTCAAATGTTGAAGACCAAGACGGCCTTACCTCTAAGGCGTTGATGCCTGACGAAGAAAGAAAATCTCCGATTAACGTATGAGATACGATGAATAAAAAAGAAATTATAATTATAAAAAGAGGCGAACGAGAAAAGACGCGTATATCTTTAAGAACGGAGAAAAGATATGTCATAAAAACAACGGCAAAAATGCCCAAAATCAGCCAAACGCTTAAGAAATTTATAATTACCAACCCTAATGAAGAAAGCAGAAGAACCGAAAGAAAAAATATCCTTTTTTTCCTGCCGTTCAACAGCTCAAAAAGAATTAATGATTCCAGCGCCACAAACCCGAAGAAAACCCCGAGATCATTCCACGTTCCTACGAAATTAGCGGTGCGAGCCTGGAGAATATTAAACGGAATAATTGATATGTTCAAAATAGTCCGAAAAAATTGAAAGATGAAGATTAAAATACTGGAGCCAAATATCAAATAGTAAATGTAAATCGCGTCCTTCTCCGTCTGAAATAAAATTGAAAATAAAACGGCAATAATCCCCAGAAAAAAAATTGTGCTGAAAGTGCCCAATTCAAATCCTCCCCCAATAAGAGACAATAAAAGATCGTTGGAAAAAATTGCCGCGGCAAGCCACGCCGCGATGATAAACACGATAGAGAGCAAAATAGAACTTTTAGGAATACTGATTCTGCCTTCCTGGATTCTTGAAATTATCCAAAAGATAGAGCCTGCCGCTACAAAAACAAAGAGTAAGTAGGCCTTATCTGTCCTCAACGGAGAAATTGTCAACGGCAAAATCCAGATTGGAAGAATAAACGCCAAAGCCCAAAAAATATATTTTGGCACAGCGCTTAATTTACTGCCGATAACATTTGTTTCTCCGCTGACGCTGATTTCTTTTCCAATGTTAACATCTATTTTTGTTTCTTCTCCCATATTATTTGCCTTGAATTACGAAATTAAATTCGTAATTCAAATTATTTACAAATTTTTAAAAAATTTGTTATGATAAGCTTATAATGGTTCAAAAATACGTAACAATAAAAGAAGCGGCTGAATTATTGGGCGTGTCCCCTTTGACTCTTAGAAATTGGGACAAGAAAGGCTTTCTTGAACCCGCGAGGCATCCTATCAATAATTACCGTGTTTACAGTATAACAGATCTTGAAAATTTTATAAAGAGGATTGACAGTGGAAAACCCAAAAAGCTCAAAATAACCTTTATTGAAGAATAACTATAGTAAGTTAAAGACAAAACGTAGCCTTAGTTTGCCGTTTTAAGTTTGGCGAACAGGTTTTTACGGACGTAAAAACCTGTTCGCCAAACTTTTATTAAAAAATCAAAAAGCGGCATTTTGATTTTAACAAACTTCTAAGTCATAAATCTTGCAATTCTTTCTTTGCCCAAACTTCTCCAGGGTATATTCCCAATATTAAATTATAATATTCTCCGGCTTTATTTTTATTGCCGGAATTTTTATAATAATCAGCCAAAACTTTTAAAAGATTGAGATCGCTAGGATTATTTTCCAATCCTTTCAATAAAATATCGTCAGCCATATCGAATTTTTCTTTATAAGAAAGGCTGTAAAACTCGCTTAGGTTTATGTAAATAAAAGTTTTCGCGGGATCATTTTCAATGGCTTTAAGAAAATTTTCTTCGGCTTTTTTAAAATCCGGCAGATAATGCCAATAAAGGTCGCCTAAATTATTAAAAGATGCGGAATTTTTAGGAGCAAGAGCTCCCGCGAACTCCCAGACTTCTTTCGCGCCTTCATAATCGCCGATTGCTTTTCTCAAAACGCCTAATCTCATCCAGGAATTAAATAAAGTATTATCCGTTTTTAATTCAACGATGGTATCTTCAATATTTTTTTTCGCTATTTCTTTGGCGTCTTCGGGAAAGTCCGCCGTTATTACAATCGGCCGCGAAAGATCGGGCATTTTCATATCCGCTGGCTTTACGAAATCCGAACCGCCAGATCCGTTCGATTCGTTTGATTTATTTAAATCAAACCATATAAAAAATCCCGCGCCTAAAACTAAAATAAGCGGGACCGAAATAATAAAAAACTTTTTTTTGCCGGCCATATTTAAAAGATAAAATCTGTTGCGTAATAATTTTCGCAACATATCTATAACACTTTCACAAATAATAATAAATAATTTTTATGAAAAAAACAACCCCGCAAAATGCGGGGTTGTTTTACTAGCCACAAGGAATGCTAGATTTAGAATTTCAGATTATCCTGTTGACTGCAACACTTCCGGTGTCATATTAGATGACGGCAATCCCTGAACTCCATACCCGTTTGTCCAATCGGAATGGTTGAGAGTTGAAGTGGTTGTCGCGTTCGGTGACCAGACAAAATCATTGTCGGTGACAGAAGCGTCGGCAATTCCCATAAATTGACCCATAAATCCTGAAAGGGGCGGATAAGCGGTGTCACCTTGCAATTGGGTTGACACTGAATGCTGGCCTGTTCCGATCTGCGTCGCTGTGCCTACTACTTCAAAGTACCTTGATTCTCCAGCTGCGATTTGAATCGTAGTTGAAGCGCCAGCGCTTGTCTGCGCGCCTACTTCAATATCGGTGGACGCGGAAGCCCAACCGGCATCAACTAATGTCAGATTGGTTGCCAACATACGGCCATCAGAACTCAAATTGCTGACTGCCTGTGAAAACGCGGAATCGGTGTACGCCCTTACATTAAAGGCGGTAATTGTTACACCAGTAGTCGCCATTTGGAATGTAAACTTCTGAAGCCCGATGCTCCCCGCGGAATCAGCAGTAACCTTGAATCTTAACAGGGTTTTCTGTCCGTTGGATAAGGCATTCGTCCCAACAGAAAGTTTTTCAACTTTCGGATAAGATTTAAACACTCTTAACCCGGCGGCGCCAGTATCGCCAGAAGATCCCTGATTAATAGTAATACCAGAACTCTGGCCAACTCCTCTTGTCCCCGTTGAATCAGCGCCGTCGTAATCAACAGCGATCAAATGGCCTTGCGTGCCCGCGGCAGAAGAGCCTATCGGAGCCAAATCAACTTTAACTGTCATTACTTTATCGTCATCCTTAGGAATTATGAAGTTTCCCGTAATGGTGGATGTCGCGTAATTTGATGTCGTAAACGTTGCTGTCCCAATTTGCGTCGCTCCGTCCCACAAACTTACCTGCGTTAAATCTTGTCTGGAAGTGGACGCGGTGGAAGGATTCAACCCGTATGTCAATTGCAACGCGACTTTTGAAAGCTTAATCGCCTCATTCGCGGCATGGAAAGCTATCATAGCCACAGTGTTGCCCGTGGTGTTCGCGGAAACAATCTTATACGCGGGGCTTCCAGCGCTGTAAAGGCCGACTGTCAAAGTTCCCTCCGAAGCTAAAGCCATTATCTGGCCTACATTTTCGGTCGCTGTCGGAGTTACTGACTGTCCTGAAGTAAGGCCTGTTGCCGAGTATGTCGCGGCGTCATCAAAACCCCACTGATAACTGCCTGAAGAATTTCCCTGAATATTACATTTCAACGCTAAAGTTTTTACGGTCCCCTTAGGAATTGTCAAACCGCCATTGTCAAAAGTAAAACTTGTTGAAGAGCCAGCGGTTGTCGGGCTTATAATATTTGATCCAGTATTAAGCGCCGTGCCACCGTCAAAAAGCTGACAATTGTATAGATTTGTTACCACTGAACTGCCTAAAGCCCCGTAAGCCAGAGGAACGGAAGCTAATCTAATATCTTCTCCTGAAGCGGTTGCGTCAAAATAGTAATTAGCAAAAGTGAATGCTCCTCCTGAAACAACCGTCTGGGCAATCGGACTCGGTGAAACGCTTAAGGCAAGCGAAGCTGATTTAACTGTCATTGTATTGCCGCTTATTACCGAAGTCGGAGAAGGCGTTATTGAATTTCCTGTTACCTGGCCCGTCACAGTAGTCCAATCAGAACTCGCCGTTGTGGAAGCAACAATCGTATCATTATTCTGAAAATCAGTCCCTATTTTACCTTTTAACACATAGGAGTGTTTGCCAGTCGCGTAAGTAATGGTATCGCTGAATGTTACTGTGCCGTATGTGGCGGCGGTCGCGGCATCTACCGGTCCTCCAACAACAGTGCCGTTTTCATCATAAAGAGAAACATTATCAATGTCATCAACATTCTGATTGCTTCCGGAAGCGCGAGTAATCTGGAAGTGGAATATAGTTGAAGCCACCGTAATTGGCTCTCCCTTAACTTCAACAGTGAACCCGCCCAATGTCTGGTCAGCTAAGTTAATCGCGATATTGCCAGCGGTTACAGTCGCATCTTTAGCAACTGTCATTGTGCCCGCGGCAACAGTAACCTGAAACGCGTCATACCAAGGATTAGTGCTTTGATGGAATGCTCCGTCATCAGACCCGCTAGTGTCAGTCCCATTCGGAGGAGTAATTCCATACCCATATGTCTCGCCTCTTAAATATAGGTCGGTTCTCTTATAAAGGTCAAAATCAACGGTTCTCCCGGCGCCTCCTATAATATCGCCTTTAACATAAATCTCTTTGGAAAGGCCTTTATCAATTAAAATGCCGTAATCGCCATTGAATTTAGCCGTGTAATATTTTCCGTCAGAACTCACTATTGTGTCATAAGCAGTCCCGTCAACATAAGTCTTTACATTTTCAAGGTCTCCGCTTGCCGCTGAACCTGATTGGTACCAGCGAACTTGCTGCAAATAAACTTTTTCATTAGAACCGGCGGTTACTTTCACTGAAGAAAATGTATAACCTTTTGTTCCAATTTCTTTTGATGTCTGGTTTGCCGCAGGATCAAGCGGACCTCTTGCTATAGTTACCGTACCGATGTTCAATGATTCGTTAATAGTATGACCCGCTCCTGCCAGAGGTAAATTTCCCTCAATGGTAGCGCTGCCAGCATCTACCGCAACAACCGAAAGATAGGCTATCTGGCCTGCGTATGAACTTGTGTCGCCTCTGTTGCCGGCAACAGTCATAATTCGGCTTGTGCCTTTAGAAACAACAAACGCCGTGTTTAGCTTAACCTGATGAACAGAATTTAATGTTTTTTCAAGACCAACCTGAATGTTATTTTCATCAAGAAGAACAACTCCTGAAAGAGCCGCGTCATTGGCTAAACCGGTTCTTTCAACAGTAATTGAATTTACGGTAATGTCTTGATCCGCCGGAGCGGTCAATTTTAGAACCGTAAACGGAATTCTCGCGGCATTGTCAGGAGCAAGGCTTGAGGCCGGCTGAACTCCTAATTCAACTTTTAATGTTCCTGCCGCTGCCGGAGGAATAGTGGTGTCTCCTGTATCGCCTGTGTCTCCAGTATCACCTGTGTCTCCTGTGTCTCCAGTATCACCTGTGTCGCCTGTATCACCTGTGTCTCCGGTGCCGCAAGCTCCTCCATAAAGCGAATTTAATTTCGTTCTTGTTGAAGCGCCTACATAACCGGTGCCTGCGCTAAGACCAAGCGGTGTTAAAATTTCAGAAGCGTATTTATTCTGGAATTTCGCAACTGCCGCTTTTGTCAGCGATCCAAAATAACCGGTGACTAAACCTTCAGGATAAATACTTGAATCAGATTTCAAAACGTTCTGCAGATTTGTCACGTCGGTATTTTTCATTCCCATGCTTAAATTTTGAGCAAAACTGTATCCGCAAAGTCCGCCGCTTGTTCCGCCTTGTAAAGACGACAATTGCACTTGCAATTGAGCGATTTGGGCAAGAAGTGTCTGAATTTGCGCCTGCAAATCAGCGACTGATTGCGCGCCCGCGGTGGCTGGGACAAGCATAGCCGCCCCTGAAAGCCAAACCGCAGTTGAAACGCTTAAGAAAACGGAAGTAATTTTATTTACCCTAGTTTTCTTTCTTAATTTACTCATAATAACTTTTAATAATGATCTTAATTCTGCTTCAAGATTATTTATTTTTCAATCAAATAATAAATAATCAAAAAGATGTTTATAAAGACCATCGCAGGCATAGATTAATTAACCTCGACTAAGTTAAACGCCTATGCCTTTAATTAATTTTTTATCTAATGTTCTCAATTGTTCTCAATCTGAACATTTAAAATAAATAAATTTTTGAAGTTAATATTTTTAATATGAATCTGTTTTAATATCAGATTTCATCGCTATAATAAAATTTTAATTTTACCATAAAAAGAAATCTATTTATCGACCACAGATTCTGCTGGGAATTGAGCGAAAATTATTATTTCAATCCCATTACAAACGCGCTCTTAAAAAAACGCGCTTCTAATGGGATTGAATTTTTTACTCAGAAAATTCCGAGCATAAAAACTCCATTTATAAATTCATTTATAAAATATATCTGATTGTAATTTGTTTTTTGTGACTAATTCCGTGATTCTTCGAATAATCCAATACCGTCATCAATATTAAAATTTCAAAGTGCTTTCTCCCCAGATAATAAATAATAATTTAATCCGATAACTGTAATTTCATAAAATCAGCTTAGCATAATTTGCAACCTAATGCAAGAAATCAGCCAAAAAATGGCCTGCTGTTTCGCTTCATAATTCTCCTTTAATTCTCTGCTTCACTCTGCCTGCTTTATTTTTATCTTAATTTAATTATATATTTCTACTTTAAATTCTGCAAAGCCTTAAAATGTGGATAACTTTATTAGCCACTAGCCATTAGTTGTTAGCCACTAGGAAATTAAAATTTCCTAAACCATAGTCGCTAGTGGCTAGTGACTAATCTATACTTTCTCCATCTCTTTTCTCCTTGCTCTTTTAGGATGCCCCTATTTACTAATTTTTTCAAGTCCCTTTGTATTGTCTTTCCACTCACTCCGCTGAAAATGTTAATCAATTCTCCAATATTTACGCTTAAATCTTTTTTAGATTTTATGAAACCGACTATCTTATTCTTTCTTAAATCAGTTAAATCATTACTGTTGTCCAATATGTTATTTTTAATGTTATTTTTCTGAAAAATCTTCTCTTTATTTATCTTTGCGGTATTATTTACAGCATCGAAAGTTTGCTTTCTATCAGACATTTGGTTGTTATCTTCATGTCCGATATAATCTTGTCCGATATCAGGATGTCCTTTAGAGCTTTCCTCCAATAATGGCATCTTTTTCTGCAACAAGGCTTCGTCTTTTTTGCTGTAAATAAAATCTTTTAAAGTCAAATATTCTCTTTTTATAACTTCAAAATTCAAACTTGAAATAAAAGATGTCGCTTGCCCTACTTCCAAAAATTGCACAATGCGGTATATCTCCGAAGAAATTTTTTCAATGTAAGAAACTCTCTGGTGAAAAGAGTCGTTTTTAGTAAAAATAGTCAAATTGAAAATCTCCATTGCTTTGTCTCTTAAAATCCATTTCAAAGGCTCGTCTTCAGGGAACAAATCGGTAATTCTATAAAGCGCTTCTGTTATTTTTCTGGAACGCTCGCAAACATCGCGCATAAAAAATTCTTCCGCGCTCGCGTTTTCGTCTTCTTTATTATTCGTATTTGCTGATTCCGTATTTCCCATCCACCGTATTATAGCAATAAATCATATACGCGCCAAGGATAAAAAGCAAAGTGGAAATAATAGCTGAAGCAACGCAATAAAAACAAAGGGCGTTAATCACGAAAATTTGCAAATATATAAGCCCTAAAGAAAAAATAAATCCGGCGATGGGGAAAAAAGAAAGGATAAAAATAATCTTTTGATTTTTCGTGTCCAGATAGACCGCGCTCAAAACAAATATAAAAAGATAATAAAGCGCGCCGAGCAGAGCTATAGGGACACCAAAAATAACGGCATATTTACTGTTTGTGACTGTCCCGCATCCTTCAAAAAATCCAAAGAGAGGAATTGAACAGTTCAATGGCGTGCCCAAAAAATGCTTAGCCGTAAGATACGACGCGTCTAAAAATCCGAGAAAACTTAAAATCATAAACCCAACGGCGGCCCGCCGTAGGCGAGGCTCGCTAAAAGCGGCTCGCTTCGCGATAATATTATTGAAGGGCGTCTTCAATGAGTTTTTTAAATTCATCATAATCGCGGGGGTTGTCTATTTTCTTTCCGTTTAAGAAAAATGTCGGCGTTCCGCTGATGCGCGCTTGCTGACCGCTCTGAAAATCATTATTAACTTTGTCAATTATTGTTTCCGATCCAATGTCTTTTTTGAATTGTTCTATGTCCAATCCCAAACCAGAAGCATAATTAACGAATAAATCTTCGGTGTTTTCTTCAGACGACCACCGATCCTGATTTTCAAAAATTAAATCATGCATCTCCCAAAATTTTCCTTGTTTCCCGGCCGCTTCCGCGGCGTATGATGCCGGTTTCGCGTTTTCATGCTGGGGCAAAGGAAAATGCCTGTAAGCAAAAGTTATTTTTTCGCCAAATTCATAATTTAAATCCTTTATGAAAGAGTGGTAATATTTGCAAGCGGGACATTGAAAATCACTATATTCAATGAGCGCGACCTTGGAATTTTTACTCCCCAAAAACCAGTCTGATTCGCTTATCGCGCCAACAGAAGAAAGTGGAGGAGACGCAGGAGAAGGAGAACGAGATGCCAGACGAACCATGCCAAAAATACCCCCTCCCAATAATACCAAAATGCCAGCCCAAAGGGCTACTCTTTTTGTCATTTTCTTCCTTTTTTCCTCTTGAAGCGCTCTAAATTTTTCTTCTTTCTTAAGCTCTTTCCTTTCTTTTTTGGTTAAATTATTAGAAATAAATTCCGGATTATTGTCCATATAATTATTGCCATTGGCGCAAAATTCATTTTTCAAAGATTTGGAGCTCGTTTGAAAAATGAATTTTGCGCCAATGGTAATTATTATCTATAATAGCACTAAAAAATAAAAAATCAATATTTAAAGGTAATGTCCACACACATATTGCACTTTTTTAGATAATCTAAGGGCATATGAAAACTATGCCCAA
>Ga0155670_124_pt2 | contig 11906 bp, 15 predicted proteins | sample RifCSPlowO2_01_FD_107327 | JGI IMG/M metagenome (GOLD analysis project Ga0155670, IMG submission 107327) | Candidatus Tagabacteria bacterium RIFCSPLOWO2_01_FULL_39_11
CCCCTCCGATAAAAAAAACGTACGCAAAAATTCCCGCGGCGGTAATAAACAAAAAAAATGAAATTGAAAGCCAAAAACTCCAGCGCTTTAACAAACGGGGCTTTTGCCCCATTCTCATTTTTTCCATAAAATCAAATGGCTCTTTTTCTCCCCATCCAGAGGAAATATTTATGTTTGTGTCGGGAATAAAAATCGGCTCCTTTTCCTTTTTGATCAAAGGCTCGTCTTTATATAATCTTTTTTTTAAATCTTCTATCCTCCCCACACCCTAATAATATCATTAAAGCTGGCTCGCTTCAAATGCGTTTTTAATAATCCTTTTCATGGCAAGTTCATTCGCCCTGACTTCCCCTAAAATATTCTCGCTCCATTCATTGCCATTGGCCAAAAAAATGAGAGTCTCTTTTTCCTCAGGCTTTAAGAACCCGCAATCAAATGAAACATAACCAAGCTTAAAAAGAAAATTCAGCGTAAAAACAGTTTCAAAATCTTTTAAGTTGCGGATGTCTTTCTTCTCGTCAATAAATAAAAATGAATTTTTGATTAAACCCCAAAGACGCCCGTCAAATTCTTCTCCTCTTATCATCCTTTGGATTAAATCAGCTATCTTCCCGCAAATGTTCATTTTATTACCGCAAAAAGCGACGCTTCCCCAGAAATAAATTTGTTCCGCGTCAACGAGCCGCCACGTTTCTTTCGCCGATATGAACGTAAAACGGGACCAGCCGAAAAGATCCAAATGATAACGCAATTTAGATTTAAGCAGGCGCGTCCCTTTAGCTAAAATTTTAATTTTCCCGAAATTTTCGGAAAAAACGGATAAAATCCTATCCGCTTCGCCAACATCTTTGTAGCCCAATATGATCCCTTCTGTCTGGTAAACCTCGTATGACATAATCAATACCTTTTACAAAAGGTCTTAAAAAGCAATATTTATTTCTATTTTATCCTGCTTGACATTATTGGAAATAACGCCTTGAGGTAAACGTTCAACCAATTCCATTTTTAAAAGCAAAGTTTCTTTTTTGATTTTTTCTGCGTATTTTTCAATAAAATTTTTGCCCTCGGAGTTAGCTTCAACTAGAAGTTTCGGCCGGTCTTTAGGGGTTAATCCGGCTTTCTTGCGAAGATCCTGAACAGCGCGGATAATTTCGCGTAAAAATCCTTCTTCTTTCAATTCCGGCGTAATCGCGGTATCTAATTCTGTCTCGTCCTTTATATTTTTATCAAAAATAATTTTTTTTATATTAATCTCGTCTTTTATTATATCTAAAAACTCTTTTTTATTTCTTAATTCATAACTCTTAATTCGTAATTCCTGCAGCGGCTGGCGCACTTTAATCCCCGCCTCCGCCCTAAGCCGCAAAGCTTCGGAAGAAATTTTTCGCGCCTTAAACATATTATTTTCAATATCCTTCCGTACGAGATTTTTGTTTACTTTAGGCCAATTCTCAAGATGAACCGATTGTTTTTTGTTCATCCCAACGCCTTGATACAGCATTTCTGCCAAAAACGGCGTAACCGGCGCCATAATAAGAGAAAGATTATACAGAACATCGCGTAAAGTTTTTAAAGCTTCTGCGGCGCCGGGCGATTCTGATTTTATTCTTTCTCTGCTTCTTCGCACATACCAAAGCGAAAGGTCCTGAATGAAATCAAGAAGCGGCCGGCTGGCGTAAATAATTTCATAAGATTCGTAAGCGGAAGTTATCTCGCCGATCGTGGAATGAAGACGAGACATAATCCAACGATCCAAAATATTTTTGCCAAGAGATTTTTTCGCTATATCGGATTTTTTCAAACGATGGCTGGAAAGCTGGAAGAAATTCAAAACATTCTGCGTTATGAGAGAATATTTTTTATAAATTTCATCCACTTCTTTTTCGGAAAAATTTATATTATCGGCGGACATCACGGAAGAAGCCATCAAATAATAACGGACTGCGTCCACGCCAAAGCGCCGGATAAGAATCCAGGGGTCAGGAAAATTCTTTCTGGATTTGGAGAGTTTTTCTCCTTTTTCAGAAAGAATATTCCCTGTTGTAACCACATGTTTAAATGCCGGTTTGGAAAAAAGAGCGGAAGAAAGAACGTGCAGAGTGTAAAACCAGCCGCGGGTCTGCGCTATGTATTCGGATATAAAATCCGCCGGAAAATTTTTTTCAAATATTTTTTTGTTTTCAAACGGATAATGCTTCTCCGCGAAAGGCATAGATCCGGATTCAAACCAGCAATCAAAAACATCGGGGATTCTTTTCATTCTTCCGCCGCATCCGCATAAAATATCAATTTTATCTATGTATGGCCGGTGAAGGTCAATTTCTCCATAATCATTCCTGGGAAAAGTTTGCCGTTTTATTTTTCGCACCTCGGCGTTGCCGATATAATGGCTTTTTAATAACTGCTTGTTGGATAAATTATTGGATATAGCCTCTAAAATCCAGAGGGGGTCGCCGTGGCCTACGATTAAAATATTTTTATTCTGATATTTTTTATCAATGTCTTGAATAAAATCCGTCATTCTTTTTTTAAGGTCGTTTCTAGATTCGCCGCCGGGAAAAGATTTTGTAAATTTTTCCTCCGTATTTTTAAATAATCTATCGTGTTCGGATGTTGATTTGCCGTTTAACTCGCCGACATTAAGATCGCGCAGTCTTTCATCGTAAATTATATTCTTAACGCCCAGTCTATCCGCTAAAATCGCGGTTGTTTCTTTGGCGCGAAGCATATCCGAAGAAATTATCATGTCTATATTTTCTTTTTTTAATTTATTGGCGGCTAACTCCACTTGTTTTCTGCCTTTTTCAACCAAATGATAAAGCTTCTTTTCCGGCCAGGAATTTGAAACCCCCAACACGTTAGTTTCAGCCAAGCCGTGCCGAATTAAAAAATATTTATTGCCGGATTTGTCCGCTCTTTTGCTCAATTCTTCAATAGAGCCGACGACGGAATAATTTCCGCACTGACATCGCCAAATTGGAAGCGGCGTCCCCCAAAAACGGGAACGCGACACATTCCAGTCGGGAGCGGCTTCCAGTCCTTTTTTGAAACGACCGCGCTTCAAAAATTCAGGATGCCAATCAATTTTTTCATTTAAAGCAATCATTTTTTTCTTCAAGCCGGAAATCTTTATAAACCATGCGGGCTGAACTTTATAAATAAGAGGGGTCTGGCAGCGCCAGCAAATCGGATAACGATGGACAATCTTTTTGGTTCCCCAAAGATATCAGCCTTTTTCCAAATATTTGATTATTAAACTATTAGCTTCATTTGTCTTTTCCCCGCCGATAAAACCGACATCTGAAAATCGGCGGTTAAAACGGCCCTCCTCGTCTAAAGTGTTCAATGTGGGCAGATTTTCTTTTTTCCCCAGCTCAAAATCTTCTTCGCCAAAGGCGGGAGCGATATGCACAAAACCGGTGCCTTCTTCAATATTTACAAAATCCGCGGGGACAACGCGATATGCGTTTTCATCATTAGTCAAGCGAAACGGAGGATTATATTTTAAGCCGAGCAACGATTTGCCTAAGCGTTTCTCAATAACCGCGGGCTCTTCTCCCTGCTTATTAGGAGGCGGCGCGGCAGACCACACATATTCTTCTCCGATTTTATACTTTTTATATTCAATTTTAGGATTTACGGCGATTGCCGTATTCCCCGGGAGGGTCCAAGGGGTAGTAGTCCAGATAAGAAAACATTCGTCTTTTTTATCCTTCAAAAAAAATCTGACATAAACCGATTCATCTTCTTGATCGCGATATGAATTGTCCATCGCTATTTCAAAATTTGAAAGAGGAGTCTCGCAACGCGGGCAAAAAAGAGAAATGCGGTTATCTTCATATACCAACCCCTTTTTATGCAATTCGCTGAACGCCCACCAGACAGACTCCATATATGTTGCGTCCATTGTCTTGTATGAGTTTTCAAAATCCACAAATCTTCCTATTCTTTTCACTATTTTTTGCCACTCCGCGGCATAAGTCAGAACCTTTGAACGCGCCGTTTCGTTAAATTTTCTTATCCCGAATTTCTCAATGGCTTTCTTGCCCGATATGTTTAATTCCTGCTCAACTAAATTTTCCACGGGTAAGCCGTGGCAATCCCAGCCCCAACGCCTGTCAACTCTAAATCCTTTCATCGCCCAATAGCGCGGAACCACGTCTTTAATGGTGCTCGCGAGAATGTGGCCGTAATGAGGAAGCCCTGTGGCAAAAGGCGGGCCGTCATAAAAAACAAATTTTTTTCCGCCCTTCTTTTGCTGGATGGACTTTTTAAAAATTTTATTCTTCTCCCAGAATTCCAAAATTTCTTCCTCGCGTTCCGATAAAGATAATTGTTTCTTTTGTTCCTCGTTCATGTAGAACCCATCTCAAAATGCATTCGGGCTCCAATCGGCAAATTTCGGCTGCGACCGCCTTCTCAAAACTCATTGTATCCCCGATACGAATCGTTCTTGCGGCGACGGTCTCGCTCAAAATTCGCTCAATTTCGCCTGCAAAGCCATTTTTGAGATAGATTATATCTATAATAAAAAATTCACGGCCAAATAACAAGGCATGAGGTTAACCCTGTTAAGCAACCCCGAAAGCGCTAGCATTTAATCTCCCAATAAAATTGTGAGGCGCTAGAGTTTGTGGAGTTAAATAAGACATCGTTGTTTAGAAAGAGAACGCGACTAAACCCCGTATCACAACTTTGAATATTGAGTCGCGTTCTTAATTAAACCTTACTATTTTTTTTTACATCCGCACACTCAAATATATTGTAGTATTCATCAAAAGACTCAATAAAAACGCATTCAAAGTTGTGATAACAGGGTAAATATTCAAAATTGCTTAACGGGATTGACATTCAAAAATAACTTAGTATCATTAAAATGGCGTTAAAAATTTTCTGAACTTTAAAAATTGGAGAAAAATCAAAAAATGAGCGATGATGGCATTGTAAAAAACGTGGTCAGAACAATAAGTTGTCTCACGCGAGACAATATTGATTTAGGAGCTGAAGCGTTCAAAATATGGAAAGAAAATCCGGGTATGAACCCAGTAGAATGCGTTTTCCAAGTCAAAAATAGGAAAAAGGAAAAAGTAAGTGGAATTAAAAGGAATCACAAAAAAAGTTCTAAATAACGGATTTACTCTGCTTATGGAAAAAAGAGAGAACGAAGAAAAAAAACTGTGGTTTTTATTGGCGTTAAATCCGGCTCAATCCACGAATCAAGCCGCTTAAACGGCGGTTCCCACTTCAACGAGCATTTATTATTCAAAACCAATAAACACAGGGGTGCGTCAGAAATCACAAGAACCGTTGAATGGAACGGCGGATATTTAAACGCTTTCACGGAAAAATTAAGCATGGTGTTTTATATTAAAGCTTTGCCTGAAGCCATAGACAAAATTATTCAGATTGTTTTTGAGGCGGCTGCCAATTTTGAATATACTGAAAAAGAATTTGAGCTGGAGCGAAAAGTCATTTTAACCGAAATCAAAAACAGCATTAATATTCCTAATGAATATGCCTTTAAGAGGCTATTTACGCCTGTTGTTTTTCAAAATACGCTTTTAGAAAAAACTACTCTCGGAACAACCAAAAGTATGAGCGAAGTAACAAAAGACGAACTTCAAGATTTCAAAATAAAGTGTTTTTCTCCCAAAAATATGGTCGCGGTAGCGGTTGGGATTTTTGATGAAAAAAATCTAACAGAAAAATTTGAAAGCACTTTTGGTAAATTAAACCCTCAAAAAATAACCTTGCCAAAACTAAAAGTTGACTTAAAAAATAATCACCGCGCGTGTTTTGAAGAAAGAAAAGGCATAGATCAGGCCTATATGAATATGGGTTATAAACTTACAGGTTTTTGTAAGATTACTTTAAAAGAAAACTTTGCTCTTAAAATGATGGCTTATATTTTAAAAGGAGGAATGTCATCGCGCCTTTTTACGGAATTAAGGGAAAAAAGAGGCATTGGATACAGAATATCCTGCTTCCTTTCAGACTATAAAGAAGCATCTTTATTCGGAGCGGGTATTGATGGATTTGACCATTCAAGATTGAATGAGTCCATTGATGTTATTTTGGGCGAATTCAACAAACTTAAAAATGAATCAGTGCCTGACAGGGAATTCAAGGGAATAAAAAATTATGTTGTTTCCCGGTATCAAGAAAATATAATAGATACAGCAGATAGAGCTGATAAAATTTGGAATAATGAAATTAGGAACACACCCTATGATTTTCGAGATTACGAAAAACATTTAAGAGCGGTGACCAAAAAAGACGTGATGGATGCCGCCCAAAAGTACCTAACCTCAGATTACACGCTTACTGCCCTGGTGCCGGAAGGATTTAAATGATAAATTTGAATTTAATTTAAAAAAGGATTTGTTTTGACAATCCTTTTTTTTGTTATACCGCAAGGTCGGTCCTTGCGGAAATTAACCTTTACATTCTTCCAGGCGTTTCAATGCCTAAAAGCGCGCAGCTGTTTTTTATAACTATAGCCCCCGCGCTGATTAAAGCAAGGCGGACCATGCGTTCTGATTTTTCCGCTTTAAGAACCGGGGTTGTTTCATAAAATACATTCAGTTTTTCACAAAGCCTCAAAATATATTCCGCGATGATATTGGGGAGAAAACGTTCCGCGGCGCTTGTAATAATTTCAGGAAAATGAATAAGATGGCGTAAAATAGCGAACTCATTTTCTCCCCGCAGGAAATTCAAATCAAAATTTTTCGGAGATTTCTTTGCTTTTCTTAAAATGCTTTTTATCCGCGCGTATGTATATTGGATATACGGCGCGGAATTACCTTTTAAATTCAGCATCTTATCCCAATCAAAAATAATGTCTGAAACGCGGTTTTGGCGGAGATCGGCGAATTTTACGGCGCCAACCCCCACAACCCTCGAGATTTTATCTTTCTCTTTTTTGGATAATTTTTGGTTTAATTCCTCTACGATTTTCCGCGCCCTATCTATCGCTTCTTTCAAAACTTTTTCAAGAGGTATAAGTTTCCCCTCGCGAGTGGCAAATTTTTTGCCGTCTTGCCCAAGCATCACGCCGAATTTAACATGAAAAAGATTGCTCATTTCCGCGTACCTCAGTAAATCAGCGGCGCGGAAGACTTGCTCAAGATGAAACGACTGGCCATTATCGGCCACATAAATAATCTTATCCGCTTTCCAATGCTTCATTCTATGTTTAATTGCCGCGAGCTCTCGAGTGGTATAAATCGAACTGCCGTCTGATTTCTGGATAAGTTCCGGAGGCGAATCTTTAAAACGAATTATAACCGAGCCATCCTCATTTTTTTGAGCGACTCCTTTTTTAAAAGCGTCCTCTATCACTCCTTTAAGTTTTGGTTCATAAAAACTCTCGCCGATCGTATGTTCAATTTTTATTCCAAGCATCTTATAAACGCGCTCAAATTCTTTCATTGATTCTCCCAAAAACCATTTCCAAAGTTTTAGATTTTTCCCGTCGCCTTCCTCTAGTTTTTTAAATTCCCGCCTTCCTTCTTCTTTTAATTCGGGGTTTTCTTTGGCGGCTTTGGAAAAACGGACATAAAGATCCAGCATTTCATTAATCGGATCTTTCTTTAATTTTTCACGGTCGCCCCATTTTTTATACGCGGCGATCAAAATGCCGAATTGCGTTCCCCAGTCTCCGGGAAAGCTTAAAGAAATCGTCCGATAACCGGCAAACCGCAAAATATTAACCAAGGCCTGGCCTATGACGGTTGAACGAAGATGATGTGCGCCCAGGGGCTTCGCTATGTTCGGCGAAGAATATTCAATAACGATCGTCTTTTTCTGTTTCTTACTTTGGCCGAATTTATCCTTTTTTTTAAGAATATCTTTTAGAATCGCGGTTAAAATTTCCTTTTTCAAAAAAAAGTTTAAAAATCCGGGGGGAGCGATTTCAATTTTTTCAATGCGTTTCTGGACACCAGCCGAATTTAAAAGCTCTTTTTTAATTTCCTCCGCGATTTCAGACGGTTTCTTCTTAAGATTTTTAGCAAGAACCATCGCGATATTGCTTGAATAATCGCCGTGTTCTGGTTGGTTGCTCGCCGCCGCTTCTGCCGCTGAATCCGCGCTTTCGTAACAAGAAATCGCTTTTCCAATTTCTTTTTTTAAGATTTCCTTGATAGTCATCAACATCACTTTATCGTAAAAAGGCAAAAAAATCAAAATTATTGTAATATTCGCCAAGCAAAGCTAAAATTAACCTGTGGCTGTCTTAACCCAGAATAAAAAAGCGTATTTTGATTATGAAATCCTTGAAAAATTTGAGGCCGGTTTGGAATTGAAAGGAATTGAAGCGAAATCTTTGAGAAACGGCAAAGGCAATATCACGGGAGCACATGTCATAATACGCGGAGAAGAAGCGTTTATAGTTGGAATGGATATCCCTCCGTATCAACCGAAAAATACGGCTAAAGAGTACGACCACCAGCGCACAAGAAAGCTTCTTTTAAAAAAGAAGGAGATAAAATATCTGATGGGCAAACAGCAAAGCGCGGGCTTGACTTTAATACCCCTAAAGGTGTATACTGTAAAAAGTTTGATAAAACTGGAAATGGCGCTTGCAAAAGGAAAAAAGAAATATGATAAACGCGAAAAAATAAAAGAAAGGGAAGGAAAAAGAAAAATTGAGCGAACATTAAAATGGGGATGATTGGATTTGACAAATAAATTAGCGTTAAAATAGGCAAGTTGAGCCGAACAACTCATAAAAAGGTTCAAAAACAATAAGTGCAAACTTATTTCAAAGAGCTAAATTAGCTTTGGCCAATCTTTGGCCAGATTGGCCAGACGACAATTTAGCCCCAGCTTTCGCTTAATTTAATTTCGCGAAAGCCGTTCGTTTGGCTGATTCTCAATAAGTCAAAACGAATGTCATATTATTGAGATAGATAATTTTCTTCGGCTTAAGGAAAATTATTAAAAACACATTAAGCCAAAATCAAGAATATTTTGTCCCGCTTAAATTTCTTGATTTAAAATCGCAGCGGGAATAAACTTGTAGAATATTTTAATGTTATTATTTGGACGGGGTTTCAATACCCCCATCTCCACAAATTTTAAAATTTATTTTTTAACTTAATCAAATAGCCCTGAAAACACAAACACGGATAAACAATCAAATAAGAGCGCCTTTAGTACGGCTGATTGATGAAACCGGAAAAAATCTCGGCATTGTTAAAATACAAGAAGCGCTGGAAAAAACCAGGGAAAAAGGATTGGATCTGATAGAGGTTTCGGCGAAAACAGACCCCCCTATCTGCAAAATAATGGAGATAGGAAAGTTTAAGTATAAAGAAAGCCAAAAAAATAAAAAAAAGGCGCACAGAACAGAAACAAGAGAAGTCCGCCTAAGTCTGGGGATTTCCAAACATGATTTAGAATTCAAGGCAAAAAAAGCCGCCGAATTCCTGGAAAACGGGGACAGGGTAAAAATTGAGCTGACACTTAAAGGAAGAGCAAAATATCTGGATAAATCCTTTATTGATGAAAGGCTAAAACGCATCTTAAGTTTTATTAATATCAGCCATAAAATCGCAAGCGATCCCAAAAAAGGGCCGCAGGGAGTATCAATGATAATTGAAAGGACATAATACTAATCAATGCTAAAAACCAATAAATCATTTTCAAAAAGGCTTAAAGTGACCCGCAATAAAAAAGTGCTGGGAAGAAAGCCGGGGCAGGATCACTTTAATGCCAAAGAACCGAGGTCAAAACAACTCCATCAAAAAAAATGGAGGAAATTTAACATCAGCAACAAAAAATTAAAACAGTATCTGCCGCATTTATAAAATGACAAGAGTCAAAAGAGGAACAACTTCATTAAAACGAAGAAGGAATGTTTTAAAACAAACTAAAGGTTTTCGCTGGGGAAGAAAATCAAAAGAACGCGCGGCGAAAGAAGCGCTTCTCCACGCAGGCACTCACGCCTTCCACGACCGCCGCAAAAAAAAGCGGGTATTCCGCAAACTCTGGCAGATAAAAATAAACGCCGCCGCGCGCAAACACGATTTATCTTACAGCAAATTTATAAATATTCTTAAAAAAGCGAATGTCGTCTTAGACCGCAAAATTTTAGCAAATCTCGCCGAACACTATCCCGAAGTATTTACAAAAATTGTTGAAAATGTAAGATAAAACTGGATTTAATTAAAAATAATTTTTAAAAAAACAATAAGGAAGGAGTTAAAATTAAATAAAAATAAAATATTACGAACCTTTTTATTACCTGAAAAGATTAAATTCAAAAATTGACTCATGTTTATAGCATTTCGCTATACCACGGTACCAGTCTTTTTTCGCTTTAAAATTTCCGCATTTAGGAAAACGCCCCAAATAACGATTGCGGGTTTTTAAATAACCAGTGGCAAAAGAAATTAAACCAATAAATAAACTAATCAAAATCCATCTGATCATCCCTTCCTCCTCGTTCCTCGCGAAGGAGTTTTTTCTTTTTGGCCGCTCCCCTGTTGTATCTGTCTGGCTTTCCATCAGAACGGATAACGCGATGACAGGGAATTTTCGGGTCGCAATTTTTGTTTAAAATATTACCGACAGCCCGATACGCTTTTGGCTTGCCTGCCTTCTCCGCCACCTCTTTGTAAGCTATTGTTTCCCCGCAAGGAATTTCTCTTACAATATTTAAAACTTTTTTTCGGAAAGATAAAATCTCCACGGCTTTTTCGCCCACTTTCCGGCGTAATCAACGCCTATCCGTGGTCCTTTCTTAACTACGGCCTTCCGAATGCCGTAATGATTATTAGAATCTTCAATCCATAATTTTTGGCTGATTGTGATGTCTTCGCCGTTCAGCGATTTATCAATATGAAGAGCTTTAGTTAATTTTCCCGGCCCGTTTAACTCGGCGGTCGCACCGCCAAGCAATTTAACGCCGCGAATTAAAACCGCGGAAGGATAATTTTCGCGTTCGGTTACGATATTCAAACAATGGTGCATTCCGTAAATTAAATAAACATAAGCGCGGCCGGCCCCGCCGAACATTATTTTATTGCGCGGCGTAATGCCGCGGGAGGCGTGAGACGCTTTATCGTCAAAGCCGCAATAAGCCTCGGCTTCAGTGATTATCGCTTTTATTTCCTTTCCGCGCCAGTTCCGTATCAAAACTTTGCCAAGTAGATTCCCCGCCACCCACAAAGTCGGCTTTTCAAAAAAATTTTTAGTTAATCTTCCTCCCATATCTCAATAATCTTAATAATCTTACTGCGGCTGCGGCCGCCTTTTATAATTTTGATTTTATTCGCTCCGATATTAAAATAATCAGCGATAACCTCGCGGAGTTTTTTATTCGCCTCTCCCCTTTCGGCTTTTTCAGCCAGATAAAAAACAAAACTGTCTTCAGATTTTTTCTCAATCCGTTCTTTTTTAGAATTAGGAAAAACTTTCACTTTAATCAGCATTAAAGCAAATTTTTGGTTTTTCTGAAGAGAATAAAGGCGATTGGGGTAGAAATTATAAACATCGCAAGGCCCTCGGCAATATCTTCTTTGGCGCGATTATAATCAATTTTACATTCACGCTTCGGCTCTTCAAACTCTTGTTTTACCGGATCTTCAATCGCGACCGGCCTTAATTTCGACGGTCCATATTCGCAAGTTTCCGCTTTAAAAACATACGCTTTAAAAAGAGCGGTCAACACTTTGCCAGCCCCGAAAATAGCGATAAAAGAAGTGCCCACGAAAATCACCACAAGCGCGGTTATAAAAATAAACTTTAACCAATGCATAATTTAATAATAGCTAATAAAAAAATATAATGCAACCAATCATTTTCATCATCCTAGATTTCTTTATATCATAAAAGAAATCTTGATAATTTAAAAACAAATAAAAAAAGGAGGGAGTAAGGAAAAATGGAACAATGCC
>Ga0155670_112_pt5 | contig 11314 bp, 12 predicted proteins | sample RifCSPlowO2_01_FD_107327 | JGI IMG/M metagenome (GOLD analysis project Ga0155670, IMG submission 107327) | Candidatus Tagabacteria bacterium RIFCSPLOWO2_01_FULL_39_11
AGATTTGTCAGCAAATATAAGTGATGTTTTATGCCGCTTTGCTCCGGATTTAGCTCCTGTTTTGATAGAATTCGCCACTATAACCAATCATCATTTTTCTAATGTGCCTGTTGATATTCTTATGCGTAATTTTAAAAGCCTGGAACAAGTAATTTCCGGGACAGACCAAAGCGTGAAGCAGAAAAAAGAAGAACTCGAAAAAATGAGGGCGATTATAGACATTCTGGTGAAGCCGCACTAGAAATCTAGAAATTGGTTCTTAAGAAAATTTCAAACCTAAAAAAGAGTAAAAACAGATACCCGCGATCGGGTATTTTTTTGAGGAGGGATGCTAGTGTTGACAGAGATTACTTTATTAGGTTCCGGAGACATGCGTTCTATCCCCCAGCCGGGGTGCGACTGCCGTAATTGCTTATTGGCTAAAAATCAATATAATTTTTATCGCTGCGAGAAAAGAACAAATTTTAGCCTCCTTATCAGACATAATAATCGTTACACTTTGATAGACGCCGGGCCGATGATTTATGCCCAGCTTTTGAATTATTATAATTCGTTCCTGTCTTTCAGAGATATTGATAATATTCTACTTACTCACGACCATTTTGATCATGTCGGCGGGATTCCGCTTTTTTACGGCAATGTAAAAGCGGATGGAAGAAGTTATGAATTGTTTTGTCTAAAAGAGGTTTTTCAGGAAATTAAAAGCCGCTATGACTGGCTTTTTTTGACAAAAAATTGGAAATTGTTTGAATATAATGAAATTTCTTTTTTTGAAAAATTTGAAATTGACGGTTTGAAGATTATGCCTATTCCGATGGTCCATAAAGTGCCGACCGCAGGATTCGTTATTAGCTTTCAATCATCCGAAGGTATTGAGAAAAAAATTGCAATCGCGACCGACACGAAAGAAATAAAAGAAGAATGCAAAAAATTTATATCCGGCGCCGACCTGCTTTTTTTGGGAACGATATGCGAAGAAAATAAATTCCCGATCTTACTTAAAGGTTTTTTCCCTGATAAGCCTTTCAGGGAAGTGTTCAAAAGAGAAAAAGTTGACCACTTAACAATAGAAGAAGCAAAAGAAGTATACTTTGATTTACGCGCCAAAACAACGATAGCGGTTCATATTACCCACGGTAACGATACTCATGACGAGCTTTCCAAGCGCTATGATACGGAAGATTTTAAAATCGGTTACGATGGGATGACATTTATTTTTTAGAAGCGCGGTCTTTTAAAATTGAAGCCTGATTTATTTAATTAAATCGGGTTTTTAATTTTCCTTTGTATGATAATTGTGATACCATAGATAATGGATAAGATAATTATTTTGGATTTTGGAGGACAGTATTGTCATCTTATCGCGAGGAGAATAAGGGATTTTGGGGTGTTCGCGGAAGTAAAACCTTTTGATATTTCCGCGAACGAAATCAAAAAAGACAAATCCATAAAAGGCATCATTTTATCCGGAGGAGCAAAATCGGTTTATGATAAAAACGCGCCTAAGTGTAAAAGGCGCATTTTTCATTTAAACATTCCTATTTTAGGAATATGTTACGGCCATCAGCTTATAGCGCGTTTGCTTGGCGGTAAAGTTGTTTCAGGTGAAACCGGAGAATACGGTTTCACTAATTTCCACTTAGGAGCTAATATCCTAAGTGGAAAAAGTCCCCCTAATTTTTTATTTAAAAGATTAAAACAACGGCAAAAAGTATGGATGAATCATAAAGATGTAGTCGTTTCTCTCCCCCGCGGATTCCAAATTATTGGGGATACGCCGTCTTCTAAAATTGCCGCTTTTCATAATATTAAATCTAAAATTTTTGGAGTACAATTTCATCCGGAAGCCAGCCATACGATAAACGGAAAAACAATTTTAAAGAACTTTGTATCGGACATATGCGGATGTAAACCGTATTGGACATCAAAATGTCTGTCCGATATAATTATTCAAGAAACAAAAAATATTATTGGAGATAAAAAAGCTATTATTGGGCTTTCAGGAGGCATTGATTCTTCAACCGCCGCGCTAATCGCGAGTAAGGCAATAGGGAAAAATCTAACCGCTGTTTACATTGATACAGGTTTCATGAGAAACAATGAAACAGAACTAATGAAGAAGACTTTTAAAGACAGAGGATTAAATCTAAAAATTATTAAAGCAAAAAAAGACTTTTTTACGGCTTTAAAAGGAGTTTCACACCCAGAAAAAAAGAGAAAAATAATCGGTAAGTTATTTGTGGGATTGTTTTATAAAGTCGCTAAATCCAAAAAAGCCGAATTTCTTATTCAAGGAACAATTTATTCTGATAGAATTGAAAGCGGTTTCACGCGAAACTCGTCAAATATAAAATCTCATCATAATGTTGGCGGTTTGCCAAAAAATATAAAACTAAAAATATACGAGCCGTTAAGAAATTTATATAAAGACGAAGTAAGAAAACTAGCAAAATTTATCGGTGTTTCATATGAAACTGCGAATCAACAAGTATTTCCCGGTCCCGGTTTGGCGATAAGAATAGTAGGAGAAATTATCCCAAAAAAGGTGGGGATTGTAAGGAAAGCGGGAAGTATTATAGAGGATGAATTAAAGAATTTGCCGATATACCCAAAGATATGGATGAGCTTTCCTGTCTTGCTCCCAATTAAAAGTGTTGGCATTCAAGGCGATGAAAGAAGTTATAAATTTCCTATTGTTGTAAGAATTATTGAATCTAAAGACGCTATGACAGCTAATTTCAGTAAAGTTTCATATGAAACTTTGGAAAGGATTTCTACAAGAATTACTAATGAAATAATAGATGTGAATAGAGTTGTTTATGATATAACAAATAAACCGCCAGGAACGATGGAATGGGAGTAATGGTAGGAGATGTTAATAAATTGTGGATAAAAACTTAGAATGTCTAAAAGAGCTTTATTTTGTCCGATATAATGTCTGATAGTTTTCCACATTGTGATTTTTTAGCTGAGATTTAAACATGAAAAATGACAGAAAAATATGTGTGAAAATATTGGTTTTTGGTAAAGTCCAAGGAGTATTTTTTAGGTCCTATGTTAAAGAAAAAGCGGATGAGTTTGATATTAGCGGTTTCACAAGAAACCTTGATGATGGAAGCGTTGAGATTATTGCTCAAGGTGAGAAAGTGGAAGAATTCATAGAGTCAATAAAAATTAGTCCGCCATTTGCGTTGGTAGAAAAACTTGATGTTTCACGTGAAACAAAAGTGTACGATTTTAACAAATTTTCTATACTTTAATTTATTTTTTTGATTTATGATTTTTCTTTTGCTAATATTTTAAGATGAAAAATGGAATTATCCAAAAAGCTATTTTGCCGGTTGCCGGCTTTGGGACAAGATTTTTGCCAGCAAGTAAAGCTCAGCCGAAGGAAATGCTGCCGATTGTTGATAAGCCGATTGTCCAATATCTGGTTGAGGAAGCGGTTGCTTCAGGAATCAAAGATGTGATTTTTGTTACCGGCCGCGGGAAGAGAGCAATTGAAGACCATTTTGACCATTCTTTTGAACTTGAGCATAATCTTGTTGAAAAAGGCAAACATAATTTTTTAAAAGAGATTGCCAATATTTCAAACTTAGCTAATTTTATTTATGTTCGCCAACCGCTTCCTTTCGGCGACGGTCACGCTATTTTATGCGCCAAAAAATTGATTGGTTCAAGGGAACCTTTCGCGGTCCTTTTTGGAGATGACATTGTTGATTCAAAAATTCCTTGCATAAAGCAAATGATGGCTATTTTTGGGAAATACGGCGATCCGGTGGTGGCTTTGGAAAGAGTGCCAAGAAAAGATGTTTCTAAATATGGAGTCGTTTCTTCTGTTAAAATTGAAGAAAGGACCTATCAGATTAAAGATGTTATAGAAAAACCAACAATTAAAGAAGCGCCGTCAAATTTAATTGTTGTCGGGAAATATATTCTTACGCCTGATATTTTTTATTTTCTTGAAAAACTTGAAAAGAGCGGGAAAAAAGAAATTAGGCTGGCCGACGCATTGGGATTAATGCTAAAAAAAAGGCCGGTTTATGGCTACGAGTTTAAAGGTAAAAGGTATGATTGCGGCAGTAAAATAGGGCTTTTAAAGGCACAGGTTGAATTTGGTCTAAAACATCTTGAAATAGGAGGAGATTTTAAGCAATATTTGCGAAAACACAGATGAGTTTCACGGCGTGAAACATTTTATTGTATTTTTTGTGTGAGCAAAAATAAGAAAACAAACATTAGTGAATCAAAATCCCGCTTTAAAAAGCGGGATTTTGATTAGCAATTTTGCCTGTAAGCCGAATTCTGTACTTTGGTGTGAAACCAAAGCGGCAGTCATTTATCTAGCCCCTTGATTGCTCTTGGGGTCAAGCGGCACTCCATACGCACCTCGCTATCGCTCGGTGCTAAAAATCAAAAATCAAAATGCAAAAATCAAAATTTAAGAATCGTGGAAAATTTCGGCAAGAATTTTTTCACTCATTAATTTTGAACTTTGATATTTAAATTTTGAATTTAGCATCTCACGATAGTGAGATGCGCAGGCGCGGCCTTGCACTCAATAAGGATTTAGCCGTTTCAATCCTAATGTTTCCATTAGGACTCGCCAAGCACTCAATAAATTAAATGCTCGGCGTCCCTTGCCTTTCGGCTCGGGACGTCTCTATTCGCACCTCTCTCCGGCATTTATTAGACCCGTTGCTTAATAACCTTTCTACTGTTCCGATTTCATCGAGAATCCACGACAAAGTCGGGACAATTTCCATATTTTGGCTGCGGCTTTGCAAAAATTTTTCAACATATACTCCGTTATATGCTTCAAAATTTTTGCTTCGTCTCGCCAAAAAATCTGAAAATTTCGTCACGAAAATTATTAAGCAACGGGTCTATGCCGGAGGACGGCTGTTAGCCGCTATTTTTTTATCTTTTTAAATTTTATTAGAAAACAAAATATAAAAAGAGAGTGTTCGGACTTTCCTCACTCTATTCTTTGTTTTACAATAAAACAGAGAATAAAGCGTAACTGCCCGGCAAAATTACTATCCTTATTATAACATTTTTAAGATATTTTGCAAGATTAAAGACATGTTGACTCAAAAGCAAAAAATCGGGGAGATAGGGGAGAATATGGCTGTAAAGCATCTTAAAAAGCGAGGCTTTAAAATTTTGGACAGGAATTACCGTAAAAAATGGGGAGAAATTGATATAATCGCGGAAAAAGATAGCTCTGGCTCTTTTTTGCGAAGGATTTTTACTCCGAACAAAATTTTGCATTTTATTGAAGTAAAATCGGTTGCGTTTAAGCCAACGAACCAAGGGTACCAACCGGAAGAGAATGTCCATTCATGGAAAAAAAAAAGACTGGGAAGAGCCGTGAAAACTTATTTGCTTGATAAAAAAATCCCTGAAAAGATGGGATATCAAATTGACATAATGGCGGTTTTTATTGACTTAAACTCAAAAAAGGCCAAAATAAGAATGACGGAGAATGTGATTATATAATTTCGTGATTCAAAGATAACGGAGCGTAGTGTAACGGTAGCACGAGTCCTTTGGGAGGATTTAGTCCGAGTTCAAATCTCGGCGCTCCGAACGAAGTGAGGGATGAAGCGAGTGAACTGCTTCACTCGCGTTGAGAATTGAAAGCCGCAGCGATGTCGCCGAAGGCGACCGCGAGGCGGGGTCGCGAAAAATTTCCGTCAGGAAATTTATTTGTGACAAAATCTCGGCGCTCCGAAATGGATAAAAATTTCAATCACAAAATTAAAAAATCAGAAGAGAAAGACGTTGAAACAATCGCCGGTTTTATTGCTTCGGCTTTAGATATGGAAGATAAAATGAGCGAGAGCGTTTACGGCGAATTTTTGAAACGCGAAATTTGGCCGGCTGGCTTAGGGGATGAAGAATTTCGCGCTATTAAAGAATTTTTGACTATTTTAATGCAAGAAACAGAAGCGCATAAAAAGGCATTTTTAAATTTACAAAAAAATGGCGGTAAAGAATAAAGAAGAATTAATCAGAGGATTTAATCAGATGAAGGCGCTTGAAAAAGAAGCGGAAAATTTTTATTTGCAGGTTTTTTCCGATGACAGAGTAGAGAGCGGGGAAGTGAAAACAGTGTTTAAAAGAATAGCGGGCGATGAAAATCGCCATACTGAAATCGTCCAAAAAATAATAAATATAATTAGTAATGTTTTGTAAAACCTTTCGTTTGAAATAAAAGGCGTTCCACCTTTTATTTCGCAAAATGTTTTAAAGATTTCCCACCAAAGGCGAACCCGCCTTTGGTGGGAAAGATCAGCCGAAACGGCCTGTATTATTGCGGCTCGGAGAAGAAATATAAGAGGTGTCACGGGGCGTAGGGGTGAAGAAAGAGGCTCGATCGAAGTCGAGCCAGATGGGCACTGAGTGGCTTAGAAGCCGAACAGGGCGCGAAAGAACTTGATGGGATATTCTTTTTTAATGTCAATAATTTTAGATACGGTTTTAGTTTGGTAAATTCAAAGTAATTATGATAAAATTTGAGATTTTAAAAAAGTCAAAAATAAGCGGGGCGAGAGTCGGGATTTTAAAGACTCCGCACGGAGAAATTGAAACTCCGAGCTTGGTCCCTGTCGCGACGAGAGCGGCCGTTAAGACTTTGTCAAGCGAAGAAGTGAAAAAGACAAAATCTCAAATGTTAATAGCGAATACTTTTCATCTGCATTTAAAGCCGGGCGAGAAAATTATTAAGCAAGCGGGCGGCATACATAAATTTATGAATTGGCAGGGGCCTTTGATGACCGATTCCGGCGGATTTCAGGTGTTCAGCTTGGGGTTTGGCCACGATCTCCAAATAGGAAAAATCTTAAAATATTTTCCGGGCAATTCGGAAAAACTCATTCAGGAAGATAACCGGCCAAAATTTCTTAAAATTACGGAGGAAGGCGTTTATTTCCGCTCTCCTTTGGACGGGCGGAAGTTGTTTTTGGGGCCTAAAGAATCAATTAAAATTCAGGAAAAAGTCGGAGCCGACATAATATTCGCTTTTGACGAATGCACGGCTCCCCTTGTAAGCTTCAGATACGCGGAAAAATCTTTGGAGCGCACTCATGATTGGGCGAAAATCTGCTTTAAAACCAAAAAAAGCGGCCAGGCGATTTTCGGCATTATCCAAGGGTCAAGATTTAAAGTTTTGCGTGAGAAAAGCGCGGACTTTATCAATTTTTTAGGTTTTGACGGTTTCGGCATAGGAGGAGATTTGGGCGCGGACAAACAAACCATGGGAAATATTTTAAAATGGGTAGTGCCGCGCCTTGAAGAATCAAAACCGCGCCATCTTTTGGGGATCGGTTATCTTGAAGATATTGAGATGATTATTAAAAACGGAATTGATTTGTTTGATTGCACCGTGCCAACGCATTACGCCCGCCGTGGGATAGCTTTTACCGGTCCCGGAAAATTAAATTTGAAACAATCGGATTTTTTAAAAGACAAAAAGCCTCTTGATAGCCGTTGCGCTTGTTTTGTTTGTAAAAATTATAAAAGGAATTATATCAGCCATCTTTTTAGAGCTAAAGAAATCACCGCGCTTAAATTATTGACTTTTCATAATTTATTTTTTTTTAATAGCTTCGTTGAAAATATAAGGAAAAAAATTAAGCAAGGGAAGATTTGATTTTTTTATTACTGTTTTTTATTGCAATAAGTATGAAAATGTAATATGGTATAGATATGAGAAATAATTTTTCAATTCCTGTCGCCGTTATAATCGCCGGAGCGCTTATCGCCGGAGCGCTTTTGTACAATAACAAAGGAAATTCAGGCTATGATTCCAATTTAGGCGCCGTAGCGGACAGCGAGCCGATCGCGGAAGAAAAAATTGTTGACATTAATATCAGATCAGTCAGCGGAAACGACCACATTTTAGGCAATGTTAACGCGCCTATAAAAATTGTTGAGTTTTCCGACCTTGAATGCCCTTTTTGCAAAAGTTTCCATCCGACAATGAAAAAAATTATGGAGGAATACGGAAAGAGCGGAAAAGTTGCCTGGGTTTACCGCCACTTTCCAATTGACCAGCTTCATTCTAAAGCAAGAAAAGAAGCGGAGGCCACGGAATGCGCGGCAGAGCAGGGAGGCGAAATAAAATTTTGGGGATATATTGACCGCCTTTTTGAAGTAACGCCGTCTAATGACAGGCTTGATTTGGAGCTTTTGCCGCAGATCGCGGAAGATGTCGGTTTAAACCGTTTGTCTTTTGAACAGTGCCTTGAAAGCGGAAAGTACGCCCAACGCGTGGCCGACGATCTTTCAGACGCCATAACCGCAGGAGGAACAGGCACCCCTTACAGCGTTTTGATCGCGCCAAACGGCGAAAAGTTTCCTATTTTGGGAGCGCAGTCTTTTTCAGAGGTAAAAACAATAATTGAATCGGCGTTAAAATAATTTTATAAACCAAAGAATTACAGCTTTAATGAAATAAAAAGAGGAGATAAAAATCTCCCTTTTTTATTTTAAGCAAATTTGATTACCATTCGCCTTTAATATATTTACCTAATTTTGGGCCGGTAGACGTATAATGCGACCCCAATTTTTCATGGCCGTAAATAAGAGCAGGAATATGAAGAGATCTTTCGTAAGTCATTCTTCCTAAAAACTGGCCGTGGGTAAACCTGAATGGGACGCTATGAACCCTTACTTCAAAAACAGCGGTTGCTCCCGGCCATTCTCCTTGGCCGTATCCAAATCCGTTATCAAAGTATCCCGCGTAGTGAGCCCGCATTTCTCCTTGAGAAACGCTATAAGGAATCAAGGTCCCGCAAAACTCCGGAGGAACCCGCACTCTTTCGCAAGAGGCAAGAAGATAAAAATTTTCGGGGAATAAAGTCAAGGACTCCCCCTTTCTAAACAAAGTTAAAGACTCTCCCTTTTTTTGGCTTATCGGCTCAAAAAAATCTTCCTTCAGATTTTTTTCGCCGCCGCATAAATACATCACTTTATTCGGACATTTTTTTGCCCTGTAGCCCACCGTGTCTTTAGATAAATCCAAAGACAAAAAAACGCTCTGATTTTCTATTGTTATTTTATCAGGAGGAAGAATTTTTCCTTCCTGGCTAAAAACTATGCCGTATTTTGAATGCGCCAAAACTATTTCTTCATTTTTCAAAATTTCCGGGCTTTCGGCTGTACTTATTCTTATCTGATTAAGGCTTAAATTAGGAGCAACCGCCAAAACAAATGAAAGAGAAACAACTTCTAAAAAAAGCCGCCCCTTATACCCTTCAACCGTCCTGTCATATTGGCCGCAACCGTCGCTAAGCATTCTTACGAATAAATCAATTCTTCCGATTGAGCTTTTCGGGCTAGAATAACAAGCCCAGCCTGAAGGCAGATCTAATTCCTCAAGAAGAGGAATTATATAAGGACAGTATGGCTCAAAAATACTACCCGTCTCTTTCAGCTTAAAATCAAAAAGATAGTTGCGCTCAATGGCGGCCATTACTGTTTCGTTCTCTTTTGGCAGAAAACTGCTTGTAACCCTGTAAGCGCGATCGCCCAAAACGCAATCAAAAGACGAAGGCTGGATGCGGCCCTCAACGCCGCTTTTTGTCTTAATTATCGGCTGAACCCCAAAGATCGCGTCATACAAATCCTGATACGCTAAAATCATTGTCTTTTCTCCCGCTATTTCATTTGTGGTTTCAAAAACTGTATATTTTTTGTCTGCAAAATTTTTGATTCTATAACCTTTAGAATTTCCGCGATAACTTGTTCTTTTAGTTTAATTTCATCATTCCTCGTTTCATACTGTTCTTCCAACTGTTTTTTTATTCTGTCCAGACATCTGTCCAGTTTGGTTATCGCCACTTCAAAGCCTTCCGCCGTTTTTTTGATCTCGTAATCGTCAAAAATATTAGGGGCTTCCGCTTGCATTATTTTTAAAATTTGAATTGCCGTCTTTCTTATTTCCTGGTCAGCATGTTTGTTTGCTCTAAGGTCAATATAATGTCTTAAAGCGCGGGCGTTTGCAGACCAAAAAATATAAGTTTCTGTCGCGTTCGGCATCACGGATCTTGATGAAGAGCGGACAGTTTTAATTCTTAAAGTAGAATCGGGAATTTGTTCTTTAATGTCTTCGCTTACGATTTCAATTAATCTATCATAAGCTTTTTGCGATTCTTTAATTAAGTTTTCAAAAATTTTTTTGGCTTCCGGGTTTTTTGCAATTTCCGGCCTTAATACAAAATTAGCGTCAGATTCTTTTACATACCTTTGGCTCCTTTGAGAAATACCTATTCCGATGCGGTGGCGGACATGTTCATGGCTCCAGATTCGCGATCCTTTTATGATAAAATTCCATTGCGCGTGTTCAATCACCGAGTGATGGCCGGATTCAATTATGTTTTTAATATACGGTTCAATGTCGTTGTTCCCTTTGCCATAAGCGTCATAACATATTTTTCCGGCAGTCATGCACAATATTTCCGCCGGATTATCGGTATTTATCGTCCAATCTTTTTGTTTCGGCTCTAAAAATTTCATTCTTGTGAGAGGCTCGTTTTGAATCGCGAAGAAAATATTTTCATCATTAAAAAAATCAGCAAGCCCTTTTTTTGCCAAAGCGGGCTTCCCAACCAAATACACCTTCGGCTCTAATACAATATTGTTTTTTACGCTTTCCACGCTTTATCTCTCCTTTCATCATAGAATTTGTTTTTAAAGAAATCTTATAAAATTTTAAATGAAAGGCGCGCCTCTTACAATATTGACCCCGTTCTTTTTTTGTTTCAAAAAACCCATTATCACAAGATAAAGCCGTAAGGCGGTTTCGCAGAATTTATTTAGAAAATAATTAAACCTCGGCTGAAAAAAAGGTGGGGTTGACTTTGCCAGATAAACGACTTGCTGTGTTTGGTATTTGACTAGTATTTGACAAAAAAGAATTTATTCATATAATGAATGCGAATGCAGGTAGTAGTAGCTGTTCGTTGAAAAATGGATTTAGACCGTAAATTAAGGAGGTGAAACGCTTTTACGGATGTTTTAAGAACTTTTTGATTTTAAGAAAAACAAGAAAAGAAAGGAGAAAAGGGATGAAAACCTTAAAGACGCTTTTATTGGCGGCAGTTTTACTGCTGTTCGCAGGTCTTGCCCAAGGCGTAGAGTATACTAATGCTCCGCCTTTGACTCAAGTTGTTAGAACCTCGGTTGGCGAAGTAAGCAGCGGCCCAACCCAAGTCCCATTAATTACTTGGGGCGGAGATATTGCGACAATCTACGCTAACGGAAATTCGCGACAGACGGTAAAAGAAAGCATCTTTGGCGAGCAAGG
>Ga0155670_102_pt1 | contig 9474 bp, 7 predicted proteins | sample RifCSPlowO2_01_FD_107327 | JGI IMG/M metagenome (GOLD analysis project Ga0155670, IMG submission 107327) | Candidatus Tagabacteria bacterium RIFCSPLOWO2_01_FULL_39_11
TTTTTTTCATAAGAATATTCTATATTTAATTATGGGTCTTGCCTAGGAAATTTTGATATAATTCCTAGAAAAGACTATGAAATATAGTAAATTAAGCAATTTTAAAATTAAAAAAATTTTACAGTGTTTTTGCAACGAATTGACCTCTGTTCAGACAGCCAAACAACTAAAACTGAATCGCAACACCACCAACAGATACTATACCATATTCAGACAAAAAATAGCGGAACACCAAGAGGAACAGAAAAGGAAATTCAGGGGGAGCATTGAAATAGACGAATCGTATTTTGGTTCAAGACACAAGGGAGACAAGAGAGGAAGAAGCACGGCAACCAAGATACCGGTGGTCGGAATACTAAAGAGAAACGGAATGGTCTATACGGAGATAATCCCAGACGCCTCCAGATACTCAATAATGCCAATAATTACAAGATTAATTCAGAAATCAAAGTCCAATATTTATACAGACAAATGGAAAAGTTATGACGGTTTAGTATTCCAAGGATACAAACATTACAGAATAAATCATTCCAAGGAATTCGTTAAGAAAAATCATCACATCAACGGCATTGAATCATTCTGGTCTTACGTCAAACGAAAGATGAGAAAACACAATGGCATCTCCAAAGATAAATTCTATTTTTATCTGAAAGAATCGGAGTTCAGATTTAACAACCGAAACAAAAACCTGTATAATATTTTATTAAAGATCGCGTTTAGAAATTAATTTATTCTAGGCAAGACCCTTATTTTTTTATTTACTTTTACTTTTTATTTTTAAAAACTATCTATAAAAAATTGCCATGGCAAGATTTTATAGATGGGGCTAATTTTGAATTCAAAAAAGAAAAATACCGCAATTTTATCTGCAGAAAATAAATTGGTGTTCTCTTGAGATTTCGGTGAAACAAAGTAAATTTGCCTCTTTTAAAGAAAGTACATCATCGCCAATCTGAAAAATCACATGGTCAATAACAATTGCTGCCCGAAATTTTCCGGGCGATGCTTTAAATTCTGATTTTGAAAGAGCTCTTAATTTCATATCCTCTCCCTCCTTAAAACAAATAAAATTAGATAATCCTAAAATCCACAATTCTTAATCTAAGCTCATTATGGCCGTTATAATAATTTTTGTCAAGAGAAGCGGCAAGGTCAATGGCATTTCCGGCTTTCAGACTGTCGGACAGCCGAATTTGAGATGCCATAAAAAAACCGATTGCTTTTATGGTTTCTCCGCCCGATTTTTTAAAAGTCAATCCCAAATGCGGGCTGCCATTCCCGAAAGTGCGGATGGACCCAACCTTTAAATCGGAAAACCAAAAAACCGGCTTGGGATTATCCATCCCAAACGGCATGAATTTTTCAATCACTTTATAATTATCCTCGTTGATGTCTTCCAAATTCATTTTTCTGTCAATAAGCAAAATTTCTTCTTCTTGTTTAATCTCCGGCATTTTAGCCAAAACATTATATAACTCCGTTTCAAGTCTGGCTAAATTTTTTGCTTCAATAGTGGCGCCAGCGGAAAACTTATGTCCCCCAAAGTCTATGAAAATGTCGCGCGGGACGCTATTCATAAGCCCGACAAGGTCAATAGAATTGCTTCTTGAAGAAAACTTTACAAGACCTTTTGAATCTTTGCCCCATAGAAAAACGGGTTTTTGGCATTCATCCAAAATCCTGTTTGCCGCAAGGCCCAAGACCCCAGGAGGCCAGGAATCATCCCCGAAGAATATTAAATTTTCATTTTTAAAATCCGCCCCGCCGCGTATCCTTTCAAGAATTAAACCCACCAATTTTCTTCTTTCATTATTTTTCTCTTCAAGCCTCCCGCAAAGCCATTCTGCTTCGGATTCGGAAGCGGTCGTAAGCAATAAAAAGCTTGTGGTGGCGTGATCCATGCGGCTTGCCGAATTAATGCGCGGGGCTATCAAAAAACCGACATCGTCTTCAGAAATATGGTGAGGATTAATTTTCAACTTTTCAAAAAGAAATTTTAAGCCCAATCTCAAGGTTTTTTTTAAAAATCCAAGCCCATGATGCGCCAAAACCCTGTTTTCGCCGCTCAAAGAAACCATATCGGCGATAACGGCAATGCCGACAACATCCAAAAGCCGCTTTTCCCAGCCGTCTTCCGTCTGAAATCTGTTTTTCTTCAAAACGGCGGAGACGGTTTTAAACGCCATTCCCGCGCCTGAAAAATTTTTAAAAGGATATTTGTCTTCTTTTTGATAAACATCAATAATGGCGTAAGCCGGCGGCAATTCCGGCGGCGGGAGATGATGGTCAATTATTATTACGTCAATGCCCGCTTCTTTCGCTCTTTTTACTTCTTTGAAATCAGTAATGCCGCAGTCAATTACTATTATTAAATCCTTTTTTTTCGCGATAAATTCATCCACTATTTTAAAAGTGAGGCCATAACCTTCTTCATAGCGATCAGGAATATAGACATCAAAATTTTCAAAATTTATTTTCTTGAAAAAATCGTGAAATATCACGGTTCCGCAAATTCCGTCAGCGTCATAATCTCCAAATACGACAACATTTTCGCTGTTTTTAACGGCCTTTAAAATACGGCTCGTCGCGCGATCCATATTTAAAATGCCAAAAGGGTCCCCTAAGCCGGATTCGTAGTCGGGATTAAAAAATTTTTCGGCATTATCCGGCTTAATCTTCCTGTCTTTTAAAAGGCATTGGACCAAATCTTTTTCTCCGGAATATTTTTTCAGCGCCCATTTTTTCATTATTAGTAGTATAACATGCAAAATTTATTTGTTTAAAAATCTATTTATGAAAACAAAGGACTGTTTATTAAACACGGTTTTAAAAACAATATTCCCTCCTGTGGAAAACTTCCTATGTTTTCGAAATTAGAATTGATATAATAAAAGCGCGAAGAGAAAAAGCGCGGATTAAATTACAAAATCAAAAATGAAGAAAGGACAACAAAAAAAAGAAAAAATAACGATAGATAGATTGGCTGAGATGGTAGCTAGAGGTTTTGAACAAATTGACAAACGATTTGAACAAGTTGATAGGCGTTTTGACAATGTTGAAACCCAATTAGTTGATTTAAAAGAAGAAGTTCGCCAAATAAGAGTTGGGCTCAAACAAATCCGGAGCAAACTTGATGAAATTGAGCAAAGATTGGAACATATTTCTAAAACCTCAAAAGAAGACGCGGACGCGATAGCAAGCGATGTTCTTGATTTAAAGCGTAGAGTTGAATTTTTAGAGAACCAGATTAAAGAAATGCAATCCGCGTGAATAAACTAAAAAGAATATTTAATTATTTAATATTGAAAAATCTTTATCAACTAAAAACTAAAATTAACCCGTTAACCCGCACTAATCACCGGATACTTTGGAATTAAAACAAAGCAAGCTCTGAGCAAATTCCAGGAAAAATACAAAGATGATATTTTAACGCCCAATAATCTTACAACAGGAACGGGATACTTCGGAGCTTCAACCATCAAAAAGATGGAAAAACTCTACGGAGGAGCCGTAGCTCAAACTTCAACTCCAGCAACTCAAACTCAACGAATCACACAGCTCAAAGCTCAAATTAAACAACTAAGATTGATGATGATCAAGCTGCTTAATCAGCTGATGGAGGTTATACAGAGGAGGTTGGAACAAAAGCAAACTGCTTTTTAAAATACCACTTTTGATTACTGGCAGTTTGACCTTTTTTTAAAAAAGAATTACAGACATCACTACTTCAAAACGTAAAAATCAAAATTTTTAACTTCTAATTTTTTTAAGCCACTCGCCGGTATAAGACTTCTTATTTTTTATAATTTCTTCAGGTGTTCCTTCACCAACAATATAACCTCCCCGATCCCCGCCTTCGGGCCCCAAATCAATTATCCAGTCGGCATTTTTCAAAACCTCAAGATTATGCTCAACCACCAAAACCGTATTGCCTTTTTGCGCGAGTTTTTCCAGAATCAAAAGAAGGTTTTTTATATCTTCAAAATGAAGGCCGGTGGTAGGCTCGTCCAAAAGATATAAAGTCCTACCCGTCGCTTTTTTTGAAAGCTCCGTCGCGAGTTTAATTCTCTGCGCTTCTCCGCCGGATAAAGTTGTCGCTGGCTGGCCGAATTTCATATATCCCAAACCGACCTCAACAAGCGTTTTTAATTTATTTTCAATTTGAGGAATTGACTCAAAAAAATTCAGCGCTTCTTCGCAGGTTAAATTCAAAACTTGAGAAATATTCAAATCCTTGTAAAAAATCCCCAGAGCTTCCTTATTATAGCGCTCCCCTTTGCACTCTTCGCATTCAACGTAAATATCCGGCAAAAAGTGCATTTCAATCTTCTTTACCCCGTTCCCTTCGCAGGACTCGCATCTTCCTCCTTTAACATTGAAGCTGAACCTTCCGGCTTTATAGCCTCTTATTTTTGCCTCTCTCGTTTTGCTGAAAATCGCGCGAACCAGCGAAAAAGTTCCGGTGTAAGTCGCTGGGTTTGAACGCGGCGTCCTCCCTATGGGCGACTGATCAATTATAACGACCTTATCAATGTTTTGGATTCCGTTTATGGCTTTATGCCTTCCCGGCTCATCGCGCGAACCGTAAAAATGCCGCATAAGACACTTCCCTAAAGTGTCGTTAACAAGCGAGCTTTTCCCTGATCCGGAAACGCCGCTTACGCAGACCAACTTCCCCAAAGGAATTTTTACGTCAATATTTTTTAAATTGTTGTGCGCCGCTCCTCTAATTTCCAAAACAAAATTATTTTTTGTTTTTGATTCCGATTCGGGAGAATCATTTTTAACTTTTTTTCTCCCGGATAAATATTCGCCGGTAAGAGTGCTTGATTTTAAAATATTTTTAAAGTCACCTTCAAAAATGACTCTTCCGCCGTGCTTCCCGGCGCCCGGCCCTAAATCCAAAATCCAATCCGCTTCCTGAATCATAAAACCGTCATGCTCCACGACAATAACCGTATTCCCCAAGTCGCGAAGGGCTTTCAATGTTGAAATTAAGCGGTCATTATCCCTTGGATGCAACCCTATTGACGGCTCGTCCAAAATATAAATTACGCCCGAAAGGCCCGAGCCTATCTGGGTGGCAAGACGGACGCGCTGGGCTTCTCCCCCGGATAAAGTCGTGGAGGATCTCGCGAGAGTCAGATATTCAAGGCCTACGTCAATCAAAAATTGGATTCTCGTTAAAATCTCCTTTAATAAAGGTTCTGCTATTTTTACCTGCTCTTTTTTGAAAACTGATTTTTTCAAAATATCTTTAAAAAATCCCAGCGCTTCTTCGCAGGAAAAATCTGAAATTTCAGACATATCTTTGAAGGCAACGGAAACTGAAAGCGCTTCCGGATTTAAACGCTTGCCCTTGCAATAATCGCATTCTTCATTTTTCATATAACGCTCTATTTCGGAACGGGTCCATTCAGAATCGGTTTCACGCCATCTGCGTTCAAGATTCGGAATTACGCCTTCAAACGGCGCGGAAATTGAACATCCAGAAGTTGAATTTCCATTTTCGGAAGTTAAACTTCCGTTTTTCTCGCCGAACAAAGTTAAATCCACAATTTTTTTGGGAAGATTCTTGACGGGAACATCCATAGAAAAATTATGGGCATCGGCTAAATTTTCAAGCTGCCAATAATACCAGCCCTGTCTCCCTACTTTATGGGAGGCTCTTGCCCAAGGACGGATAGCGCCTTCCGCAAGAGTCAAATTTTTATTTGGGATAACGAGAGCGGGATCAACTTTTAAATTTCTGCCAAGCCCGGAACAATATTCGCACGCGCCATGAGGATTGTTAAAAGAAAAAAGCCTAGGTTCTAAAGTTGGCATTGAAATGCCGCATTTAAGGCAAGAAAGGTTTTCGGAAAATTTTAATTGTTTATTGCCCGGATGCCCGGCATCAGGCGCGCCTGACGCCCCGCGTTCAACAACCTCTATTCCCACGATCCCATTGCCAAAACGCAAAGCGATTTCTATGGATTCGGCGAGACGGGCCCTCTCGGTATTTTCGTCTATCAAAAGGCGATCAACCAAAATAGATATTGAATGAGCCTTGCGCGGATTGATCGTTAAATCCAAAGCTTCTTCAACTCTCATTAACCCGCCGTCAAGTTTGATGCGCAGAAATCCGTTTTTTTGGATATCTTCAAAAATTTTTTTGTGTTCTCCTTTTTTATTGTCAACGACGGGCGCCAAAATGAAAACAAAATTGTCTTTGGCGTAGGACAAAATATTTTTTATTATCTGGTCAATACTTTGTTTTTCAACCTTGCCTTTGCAGCAAGGGCAATGAGGAACGCCTACTCTCGCGAAAAGAATTCTTAAATAGTCGTAAATTTCAGTTATGGTGCCTACCGTGGAGCGCGGATTTCTGGTTATGGTTTTTTGGTCAATGGCGATGGCGGGAGAAAGCCCGGTTATGGAATCAGCTTCCGGCTTCCCTTTGACTCCCAGAAACTGCCTCGCGTAACTTGAAAGAGATTCCACAAATCTCCTTTCGGCTTCGGCGTAAACAGTATCAAAAGCAAGCGAAGACTTCCCGGATCCCGAAAGGCCGGTGATAACAACAAGTTTATTTTTCGGTATATCAACGTCAACATTTTTAAGATTATGCACTTTCGCTCCTCTTATTTTTATAAAATTTACCCCGTTAGAAATCTGGGTTTTATTTTCGTTCTTCGTTCTTTTTGAAATAGAAAACTTTTTCCTCATAATGTTTCTAACGGGGTTCAATTCATTATTTTTTGACGCCATAAAACTAATCGTTAATTGTAATATTTTCCCAAGAAAAAGACAACTCTTCCGCCAATATTAATATTAACGGTTCCTTGTAAAACTGTTTTGTTTCTTCTAATATATCACCGCAGTGATAAAAAAGCCGATTAAAATTCCTTCAGGGCCAGGAGTATATTTTTTTAAAGACGGGCAAGGAAAAATAATTTACATAGGAAAAGCGCAAAATCTTAAAATGCGCGTCAATTCTTATTTCCAAAAGTCATCTTTTCTTTCCGCGGCGAAAATAAAAATGCTGGAAGAAGCCAAAAAAACTGATTGCAAGAAAACTGATTCCGAAATTGACGCTTTAATTTTAGAATCAAATCTGATTAAAAAATATCAGCCGAAATACAATGTTTTGATGCGCGACGATAAACAATATTTTTATGTTGGGTTAACGCGCGAGAAATTCCCAAAAATATTTATAACCCACCGACCAATGAACCATCAGACAGAATCAAGCAAAATCCGGGGCAACTTTGTTAAAAGGGATTATATCGGGCCTTTTACTGACGGCGCGGCATTAAAATCCGCGCTTAGAATGCTGCGCCAAATTTTTCCTTTCTGCGTATGCAAAACCGCGCACAAGCGGCCCTGCCAGCAATCACAAATTAAAAAATGCCTTGGCTTCTGCTGCATAAAGCCTGAATTCCGATATATGATATCTAGATTCAATTCCGACATACTATGTCGGAATGAATATAAAAATAATATCAGCGCGATTTTCTCCATATTAAAAGGCAGAAAAAAAGGAGTAATGAAAAATCTTAAAAAGGAACTTCAAAAATTAATTAAAAATAAAGAATATGAAAAAGCCGAGACTGCGCATAAAAAAGTTCAAGCGCTTGAAAAAATTTTTAAACATAAGCTGGTTTTAACGCGCGATGAAAATTCGTACATTCAGAAAGCCTCGAAATATTTAAAGAACATGCTGAAATTTAAAAAAGAAGTCGGCCGCATAGAAGCTTACGATATTTCAAACATGAGGGGAAAAGACGCGGTTGGCTCAATGGCGGTTTTTGAAAACGGAAAAACGGAAAAATCGGAATACCGGCAGTTCAAAATAAAGACCGTTCGAAGCGCGAATGACACGGCTATGCTTAAAGAAATAATTAAAAGGAGACTCCGCCATAGCGAATGGCCGGCGCCAGACTTAATGCTGATTGACGGAGGAAAAGCGCAGTTAAACGCGGTTATCTCCGTTTTTCAAAATAGACCCCAAAAAATTGTTCCTTTGGTCGCGGCGTTTTCAAAAACAAAAGACAACGAAACGTTATTCTTAAAACACATAAAAATCAAAAGCAAAAATATACCGCCTTCTCTTCTCTATCTGCTGCAAAATATCAGAAACGAAGCGCACAGGTTCGGCATTAAACAACATAAAAAACTCCGAAAAAAAACCTTGTTTGGTTAAGCCAGCTTTTTATTAATCGCTCACTAGGTTAATATATGCCGTTAAAATCTCAGTAATTATGCCTCCTCGGGTAATTGACTCTTAATTCCCAACCTGATATTGTAAAAAAATGCAGGTTATTATGCCAATATCTCAAATAATAATATCTGTTTTATTGATATTTGCCGTATTATTGCAACAAAGAGGAACCGGTTTGGGAGGGATTTTCGGGGGGGAAGGATCAAATTATCATACAAAAAGAGGATTTGAAAAAACGCTTTTTATATCAACAATTGTTTTAGCTGTCTTATTCTTCGCCGCGACATTCATAGCGCTTTTAATATGACCGCAAAAAATAAATCCCTAATTTTCTCAAAAACAAAAAATTTTGCTGATTTAATCAATATTTTGGTAAAGACCTTGTCTTTCAAAGAAAAGGTTGTGTTGTCGGTTTTTACCGCGATTTTTTTGATTGCCGCGGGAGGAATTATATGGAATATAAACACGCTCTATTCTATAGAAATTCCGGATTACGGCGGCACTCTCAAAGAAGGAACTATAGGAATACCGCGTTTCGTAAATCCTTTGCTTGCCACATCCGATGTTGACAAAGACATAACTTCTTTAATCTATTCGGGGCTTCTCGCGGCGGACGGCAAAGGGAATCTCGCGCCGGCGCTCGCGGAAAAATTCAACGTATCGGAAAACGGCCTTTCTTATATCTTTGATATTAACCCGAAAACAAAATGGCACGACGGGGAACAGGTAACAAGCGACGATGTTTTATTCACGATAAAACTTGCGAAAAATCCCTTATTGCAAAGTTCCAAAAGAGCGAATTGGGAAGGGGTGGAAGTTGAAAAAATCAGCGATTTTCAGATTCGCTTCATCCTCCAAAAACCCTTTGCCCCGTTTTTAGAAAACGCCACTCTTGAAATTATGCCCGAGCATATCTGGGGCGAAATGCCGTTGGATCAAATCAGCTTAAGTGATTTCAATGTTAAACCGATCGGCGCGGGACCATTCAAGATAAAAAAAGTCAATAGAAATTCATCGGGAATAATAACTTCTTACGAATTGCGGGCAAATGAAAATTTTGTGCTTGGGAAACCATTCATTAAAAATCTCATTCTTAATTTTTATCCGTCGGAAGAAAAATTAATTGAATCTTACAAAAACGGAAAAATAGACAATCTAGGCTACATATCGCCTCAAAACGCAAAATACGTCCAAAGCCTTCACAAAAATAATAGCTTAGAAACTCCTTTGCTGCCCCGGGTATTCGGCTTATTTTTAAACCAAAATAATCC
>Ga0155670_145_pt4 | contig 9308 bp, 8 predicted proteins | sample RifCSPlowO2_01_FD_107327 | JGI IMG/M metagenome (GOLD analysis project Ga0155670, IMG submission 107327) | Candidatus Tagabacteria bacterium RIFCSPLOWO2_01_FULL_39_11
TAGGGCACCACATCATAACAATACCTGCTGACAACACCCGTGCAAGTGGTGGCTGTTGTAACGACATCTCCTCCACTATTAAACCCACCAGTGTAAGCTGCACCACCACCGCAAGTGGTGGCTGCAATGCTTGAATCACAATCCTTGTCTGAAGATAACGCTGTGTTGCCAGACTCCTCTAACCCAGCCCCCATATGATAATAAGTGGGGCTTGCTGCCGGATAATAAGCGTACTTATAAGCAGTGGCTCCTACAGGGTCAGTTGGAATTGACGGGATAGTAGGTGATCCTCCCGAAGGAGTAAACCCGGCGACCGTAAAAGCAACTGGATAACTGCTTGACGAGTCAAAATAAAGTTCCGCGGCCAATTGCAGCTGTTTGATATCCGCTATTCTCCTTACGTCCCGACTTTTTTTCCTGGCGCTGTTTAATGACGCCAAAACTATTGACGCTAAAATGCCGATAATCGCGATTACGACCAATAATTCAATAAGGGTAAAACCTTTTTTTCCTTTTGAAAATTTAAACATAATAATAGCCACTAGTGACTAGCCAATAGCCACTAGCATAACAACTAACCATTTGGGCATTTTTTATTTATAAATTACTAAACCCTAATGGCTAGCGGCTAAATTTTAATCGACCTTTCTCCCCGCCAAAGCAAGGCTTGCATGTCCTTTGAACGAAGTAGCCCGCCAAAAAATCTTGACAGGGGTTTGAATTTTTAAATACTATTTTAGTATATCATTTATATAAAAATTTCAAAAAAACTTATCCACAGCCAATTCACCAAAATTACTTTGAATCACGAAATTAGAGCCGTAGCAAAAGATTTTGGTTTCGAGGCGATCCGTAGCCAAGAATTTTAAGCTTAATGCTGGGAGTATTTACTCAAAATTCTTAGCAAGGAGCGGCCGAAATCCAGAATCTTGCAGTAGGGTATAATTTCGTAATTCAAAGAAATTATCAAAACGCCGCGGTCATATTGTAAATCGGCATCAAAACAGCGGCTACGACAAAACCCACGCCTATCGCCAAAACTATTATCATAACCGGCTCAATCAAAGTCACGAGATTGGCGACTATGTTGTTTGTTTCTTTCCTGTAAAAAGTCGCTATTGTCTGAAGCATAAAGCTTAATTTCCCCGTTTCTTCGCCGACTCTTACCATTTGTGAAAAAAACGACGACATTTCTTTATACCTGCTGAATACGCCCGATATAGTTTCCCCTTTTTTAATTGACTCCTTGGATTCCCTTAAAATTTTCGCGTAAATTTCGTTCCCGACGACATCAGACGTTATCTCAAGCGAACGGACAAGAGACACGCCTCCGGAAAGAAGCGTATTTAAATTATCAGCGATGCGGGACAGAAAAAACTTCTTGAAAATTCTTTGGATAAAAGGTGTTCTAATCTGAAGCGTGGAAATAAACATTCTCCCTTTTTTAGTGGATATAAAACGCCACAAAAATATTATCCCGCCGGCAAGCGCCAGCAACAAAAAAACGCCGGCTTTCCTTAAAAAATCGCTTAGCCATATTATAAGCCTCGTAAAAAGAGGGAGGGTCTGGCCGCTTTCTTCAATAATAACGCTTAATCTTGGCACGATAAACACCATCATAAGCGCTATAACCGCGATAAGAACGACAAAAACAAAAGCGGGATATATCAAGGCGTTTTTTACTTTAGCGGTTAGTTCATAAGAACGCTCCAGATAATCGGCGAGATAAGCAAAAATCTCATCCAATTTTCCGGACTCCTCCCCCGACCTGACCATATTTATGTAAAAATTTGAAAAAATAATGGGATGGCGGGCCATTGCTTGAGACATAGAAATACCTCCTTCAATATCTTCTATGATGCCTATCAAATGCTTTTTCAAAACCGGCTTTTCCGCCTCGCTCGCGAGCACCTTAAAAGTTTCCAGAACCGGGACTTTAGCTTCAAATAAAGTGGCAAGCTGCCTTGAAAGAATAACAATCTCCCGAGCCTTCACTCTTTCAAAAAGAATCAAGCCTCTTTTCCAAAAAGAGCTTTCATCTAAAGGATAGATAGAAATAATAATAAGATTTTTTTTCTGGAGAGATCCTACTGCCAATTCTAAAGTGGCGGCTTCTATCTCGCCGCTTGCGGATTTCCCTTCAGGATTTTTAGCTTCATATTTGAAAAGCATAAATTAGACACTAGGGTTTGGCCACTAGCCACTAGAGAAAATTTCTAAACCCTAGTGGCTAGTGGCTAATTCAAAGGCGGTTTCTCAATTCTTCCGGGAACAATGAATAATTTAAAGCGTTTTCCATCGTGATTTCTCCTCTGCTTACGAGATCAATCAATGATTGATTCAAACTTACCATTCCTTCGCCGCTGCTTGTTTCAATAACAATGTCAATTTCATGAACTCTATTTTCCCTGATAAGGTTTCTGACGGCGGTGTTGGCTATCAAAAGTTCGTACGCGGGGATCAGCCCTCCGCCGATTCTGGGGATAAGACGCTGTGAGAAAATGCCGAGGAGGCTCGCCGAAAGCTGCGCCCTTATCTGATTCTGGCCGACCGGAGGAAAATTATCAATTATTCTGTTTATTGTCTGGGCCGCGTTATTGGTGTGCAAAGAAGATAAAATAAGGTGGCCTGTTTCAGCGGCGGTGACCGCCGCTGACATAGTTTCGTAATCCCGCATTTCTCCTATCATCGCCACATTAATATCTTGCCTGAACATTGATTTAAGAGCCGAACCAAAATCTTTCGTATCTATCTTTATCTCCCTTTGGGAAATTATGGATTTATCTTGAGTGAATAAATATTCAATAGGGTCTTCTATCGTTATAATAACTTCCGCTCTTTCCTGATTGATGGTATTAACCATGCTTGCGAGGGTTGTTGACTTGCCATGCCCGGTGGGGCCAACAACCAAAAAAAACCCTTGCTCTTTTTTAATAAATCTGTAGAGGCTTTCCGGTAAATTCAGATCTCTAAGCGTCTTTATCTCCAAAGGAATAGAACGAAAAGCGGCGCCTAAATATCCTTTTTGGTAAAACACATTGACTCTGAAACGAATCTTGTCTCCAAGAGAATAAGAAAAATCTATTTCTTTTTCTCTCTGCAGAGTTTCTTTTTGTCCCGGAGTAAGTATTGCCATAACAAGCCCTTCCGCGTCTTTAGGAGAAAGTACCGGTTTTTTCACCAAAGGATAAAGCATACCGTCAATCCTTAGCGTAGGATGTTTCCCCACGTCAATATGAAGATCCGAAGCCCCTTCCTTTGGAACCTGTATTAATAGCTCTTTAAAATCTTGATCGTAGTCAATCATCAGTTTTATGGATTATTATTGAAACCGCTAAAAAACGAAATCTCATAAAGGAAATTAAAGTCATGCGCCTAAAGCTTCCCGCGCTTTTTCCACAACTTCAGTGGGAGTAAAATGCGCTTTTATGATGTAATCCTTTACTCCCAAACTCCTCCCTCTTTCCATATCTTCTTTCTGGCCTAAATTTGTCAATGCTAAAATAACGGCATTGGGAATAAGTTTTTCGTCTTTTATTTTCTTTAATATCTCAAATCCGTCCATCTGCGGCATAACTATATCTAAAAGCAAAATATCAACCGCATAATCACGCTCCCGGATTTTCGCGAGCGCTTCTTCGCCTCCGCTCGCGACATCAACGTCAAATCCGGATTCGCGAAATTTTATGGCATACATATCCAATAAAAACGTATCATCATCTATTATTAAAATTTTTGGCTTCGTGTTTGTTTCTTTCATAATTAAATTGCTAATTTCTAATTCCCTTGAATTACAAAATTAGATTCGTCGCGAGAAATTTTGGTTTCTAGGCAATCCGAAGTTAAAAATTTTGAGTTTAATGCTAGAAGTATTTACTCAAAATTTTTAACAAGGAGTGGCAGAAACCCAAAATTTCACAGCAGGATATAATTTCGTAATTCAAGGTGATTCAAAGTCTTTAATCATTTAAAGAGGTGACTTTGGAAAGCTCCTCCAGCCCTATTATACCATCCAACACTTTCAATAGTCCATCTTTTCTCATTGTTATCATGCCCTGTTCTTTCGCGTGCTTTTCTATCGCGTCGGTTGAAGGGCTTGTTAAAATAATATTTTCTAATTCTTTAGTCATATTCAGCACTTCAAAAACGCCGATGCGCCCCCTTGTTCCCTGAGGGCATACAGAAGAAGGCAAAGCTTGGAAAATCTCTTTTGGCATTTTAATTTCCTTTTTTATCTGAATCGGAAAATCGTTAATTTCTTTTTCAAGTTTTTCTTTTAATAAACCTGCAATCGGCATAGCCCGGCGCGACTCCGGGCACAAAGTTTGCACAAGACGCTGGCTTATCGCTAAAATAAGAGTAGGAGTTATTAAATAAGGATCTACTCCCATATCAATCAAACGGGGTATCACTCCCGTAGCGGTATTCGTATGCAAGGTTGAAAATACCAAATGGCCCGTCAGAGCGGCATGAATAGCCAAAGCCGCCGTTTCTTTATCCCTTATTTCGCCTACCATTATTATGTTCGGATCCTGCCTAAGAATGGAACGAAGCCCGCTTGCGAAATCATAGTCAATCTCCGGCCTAACTTGAGACTGGTTAATCCCTTCAATGCTGTATTCTATAGGGTCTTCAAGGCTTATTATGTTTACATACTCTCTATTTAAATTCTGAAGCATCGCGTAAAGAGTAGTCGTTTTCCCTGACCCGGTCGGACCGGTAATCAAAATCAATCCGTACGGCCTTTTAAGAGCTTCTTCTATTTCTTTCAAATTTCTGCCGGTCAATCCTATTTGGGAAAAAGTCGTAATGTTTTTTACAGGATCCAAAATTCTGATGGCCGCCTTTTCCCCAAAATAAGTGGGGAATGTGGAGACTCTAAAATCCACATCGCGATTTTGTATTCTGGCGCTAAATCTGCCGTCCTGCGGCTTCCTCCTCTCATCAAGCTGCATATTAGTCAGTATCTTAATCCTTGAGATAATCGCTTCGTGCACTGTTTTAGGCAACGACAAGCTGGTATGCAAAATTCCGTCTATCCTGAAACGCACTCTCACATTTTCTCGCACTGGCTCAATATGAACATCCGAAGCCTTGCCTTCTATTGCGTGCTTCAAAATCACGGCGACCATTTTAGTGATTGGCGCTTCTTCCGCGAATCTCTCTTCCAGCGCGGGAGCGCTCTTGCCGTCTCCTTTTTTTATTTTTCCGGAAATTTCATCGCTTAAAGCGGTTTCCAGTTCTCCCAAGGTTTTTGTAACTTCGCTTCCGAGCCCTTTATATTCCTTCAAAATCCCTTCAAAATCAGAATCAGAAATTAAAAATATCTTAAACGGAATTTCAAATTTTGAAACAATAAACTGAAGGGCTTCTTTGGCTTCTATGTCATCCGGATTGATCATCCCCACTTCCAAAATGCCTTCTTTCATATCAATAGGAGCCATCTTGTATAATTTTACGGTCTCTTCGGGAATATATTTCAAGATATCAAACGGTATTTTTTCTTTGATCTTGATATAGGGAATACCCATGGCTTCGCTTTTCGCCATTAAAATATTTTCTTCATCAGCTCCCCTTTCCACTAAAATCTTGGAAAGCGATTCTTTTCTTTTATCCGCGTCTTTTCGCGCTTCAAACAGCTCGTTTTGAGAAATTATTTTTTTTGATAAAAGAATTTCGGTGAATTTGGACATAAATTAGCCACTAGCCACTAGGTTTTAGCCACTAGAAATTTTATTAATTTAAATTCCTAAACTTTAACCCCTAGTAGCTAGTCGCTAGTGGTTAAAACCTAGTGGCTAGTGGCTAATTTCTATAATGGTTCAAACGGATTCGGCCTTCCTACTTCATCGTCTGAAACATCAATTTTTTTATAAAAATCCATGAGGCTATTGAATAAAGGGTCTTTTAAAAGATCGGTCTTTAATTCAAGGCTTTTTAAAGTCACAAGCAAATCCAAGACTTCTTCGCTCCCAAAATCAGAAATTTTATCTACATTAATTTTATTCTTCGGAGTAAACCAGTACACCTCCCCTTTTATGTTATATTCATAAATATCCGTTTCGTCTGAATTAAAAGAAACGTTTTTCACGTCAACGATACGGAGGCTCCTCCCAAGGCTTTCAAGCAAGATTTTCAACATTCCATAAGAACCGGAAACGGTAAAAGAAACAAAAGTTTTTCTGTATTCTCCTCCGGGACTTCCTTTTAAAATTAAACTCGTGGACGGATCTCTTTTTTCCTGAATAGAAATATTTTTCAAAAAAAATCCTTTGGATTTAATCAAATCCTCCAACATAACGATTAAAGCCCCTTCGTCTTCAAACGGCGGCAAGAAACGGTCAAATCTTTCCTTGTCAGAGGCAGAAATAGAGTTAAAAACGCTTAGCTTTTCATTTCTTAATTCCTGAATCTGTTTAATATTGGCAAAAGCCGTTTCCAAAGATTCTTTCTCTTTTTTTAATACAAGAGTTTCCTCCCACCCGGGCTTAACAAGCCCCCAAACAATAGCCCCGGCGGCAAGCACAAAAATTATATTTGCGATTATTCTAAACATTTATTAATATTTTGGCTTCAACACAAGCGGATCTATCGCCAGCTGAACGGAAAAATTGACACCGCCATCAGAAAGCAAGTTAAAGCTGGAAAATTCCGCGTTCTTAATAAAAGAAACATTTTTAAAAATATCCATTTGCTTTGCTAAACCCAAAAAACTTCCCGCGACGCCGCTCATTAAAATTTTGTTTGAGCCACCGTCTCCTCCTTGAGTCTGTCCTTCAACAGAAAATGAAAAATTGGAGAATGACACTTTATTCAACGTGCTTTCCTCCAATAATTTAAAAATTGAAGAAACGACGATGTGATTTAATAAAATCCTTTCGCCAACCTCTATTCTGTCGGCAAAATTAGCAACATCCGTTATAAAATTCGGTTCAATTTCGCTTTTAATGTCATCTAGAGATTGGGAAAGCGCTCCAATCTGATTTTCCAAATATTTTTTATAACCAAAAACGCCCAAAAAAGCCAAAATGGTTATCAACAAAACAGAAAATGTTATCAAAGTTAAAGCCCCCAACTTTTTAGATTGGTATTTATATTTGGAAGGAATCGGAATTGAAGATAAAAATTTTGGATCCATGTTCGCTTTGCTTAGTCAAATGCAAAATGTAAAAATCAACCCCGTTAGGAACTTCGCCGTTAATACTCCCTTTAGAATAAACTTTTTCACAAAACCTGGAAAGGGATGTTTCTAACGGGGCCAAAATGTAAAATGACAAAGTAAAATTTAAAATTTAAAGTTCCCTAAGGGCTAAACCTATAGCGTTTGAAAAAATTGAACCCGATCTGCTTAACACCGGCTCTAAAAACGCCGGATATTGGACTTTTGAAAATGGATTTGCCAGCTCCACCTGCATTCCGAATTTATTGACTGAAAAATCAACAATGCCCGCCGCCAAAGCGCCTCCTCCGCTTATAATTATCTTTTCAACAGAACGATTATGGCGTTTTCTGTATTCTAAAATCATATGGTTCGCGTCCGAAAAGATAAAAGTTAAAATAGATTCCATAACGCTTGCCAAATCTTTATGTTCCGGTTTATTGGAAAGGCCTATTTCCCTTTTTAAATTTTCGGCGCGGGGAAAATCAATATTTAGCGATCTCGCCAAAGCAAGTGTTAAATCCTGCGATCCTCTGTCCAAACTATAGACGAGCCGCACGATTCCTCTTTCAACAATCGCCATTTTTGTGGTTGACGCGCCGAAATCTATTACAAGCACCGGATAAACTTCCTGGCGCATATTAGACCTTGCCGAACTAAAAATTTCAATTTCAAAAGCGGTAAATTCAAAACCGGCGCTTGATATTATATTTCTAAATTTTTCAATTACATCCTTGTAAACCGCGGCCAACAAAATGTTTACCACCGGCTTAGCTTCATTTTGCCCTTCTGAAAATGAAGATAAGGGGATTATCTGCCAATTCATCAATACTTCAGAAAGAGGAACAGGAATGTATTTTCTCGCTTCAAAAGGTATTGCTTTTTCTAAATCGCTATCGGACATCCGGGGAAATTCCAGCACCGTGACAAAACTTTTCCTTAAAGGCACGGAAACAATTGAATTTTTGGTAGTAATACCCGCTTCCTTATTGATATCTGATAGAGCCTTAATGATTCTTTGATCATCCAAATGGACAACGCGTCCAATAGGCTCTTTTTTATACGGAGCCACGGCAAGCTCGCCATAAGTTTCCAGGACAGCACGCTCATTTTTTTTTTTTAATTGAACAATTTTAATGTAAGAAGAACCAATGTCAATACCGACAACGCTTTGGCTTTTGCCTTTTAAAAAATTTAAATCCGATAAAGATTTTTTAAAAATTGGAAAATCCATTTTCTCATTTTCCTTGCTTCTATTATGATTATATCATAAATTATACCATAGCAACATAAAATATGCATAGACTTATCCACACCGCTTTAGATTTAATTTTTCCTCAAAAATGCGCTGGTTGCGGGCTAAATAGACAATTAATCTGCGAAAAATGCGAACAAATCATTTTAAGCGAACCGCCGCCGCGTGATTATCGCTGGAATAAAAATAATTTTAATAATTTATTGATAGCAGCTAATTACAAAAACTCTGCCATAAAAAAGGCGATATGGATGCTTAAATACCGAGGAGTTAAAAAATTTGCCGTCCCTTTGGCTGATTTAATTTTCAAACGGCATTCCAAAACCATCCAAAATATCCAACCAACAATTTTAATTGTGCCTATTCCTCTTTCTAAAAAAAGGTTAAGAGAGCGAGGATACAACCAAGCGGAACTTATCGCGGCGGAACTGGCGCGGAAATTATGCTTTCCTGTCTACGCGGACATCCTATATAAAGGATATCATACTCCGTCGCAAGTTGAAATCAAAAACAGAAAAGAAAGGCTGAAAAATTTAGAAAGCTCTTTCGCGTGCCGCAATGCCGAAGAATTAAAAAACGCGACCGTCTTGCTGATTGATGACATTGTCACAACCGGCGCAACTCTCAATGAAGCCAGTAAAATATTAAAACAAAACGGAGCGAAAAAGGTTATAGCAATGGTTGTGGCAAAAAATTAAAAAATGTGGTAAAATGAAGTTTCGTAAAAATAAATTATGGAGGAGTGCGCCGAATGGTAAGGCAGCAGTTTGCTAAACTGTAGCGGCGTAAAAAACCGCTTGCGGGTTCGACTCCCGCCTCCTCCGCCAATTGGGAAAATGCAAATTTGAAAAGGTTAGCTCGAACGCATTTCGCCGCTTTCGGCGGCGAAATGCG
>Ga0155670_142_pt3 | contig 9202 bp, 6 predicted proteins | sample RifCSPlowO2_01_FD_107327 | JGI IMG/M metagenome (GOLD analysis project Ga0155670, IMG submission 107327) | Candidatus Tagabacteria bacterium RIFCSPLOWO2_01_FULL_39_11
TTTATGGCTGTATATGAACATTACTTGTTTTTTATTGATTTCGGCTTCCATGAAAGACTCATTTTGATGGGCTGATTTTTGGACTATTTTATTTGTAATAAGATTTTTTATTTTAAGCTGGACGACCGGTTTTCTTTGCTGCATTCTTAAAAAAGAATATTCCAAAACCTCATGCGGTTCATTATTGAGTATAAAAATTATTCCTTTTTTTAAATCGGTGTATGAGAGCATAAGTACTTGCTTTAACTACGGGGCAGGCAAAATGAAAAATTTTGATATTAAAATTTTTAAGAAAATTTTAATATCTTTAATTTTTGGATTATGATTTTGCTGCTATAAGCTTTTTTTAGTATACTAAAAATGTATGAAATATCAACCCGTAATTGGTTTAGAAATACATGCCGAGCTAAAGACTAAAACCAAAATGTTTTGCAATTCATTGAATGACCCTTTGGAGCAGCATCCTAATGTAAACATATGTCCGGTATGCGCGGGGCAGCCGGGAGCGCTGCCTGTGATAAATAAAGAAGCCGTTAGAAAAGTTTTAATGGTGGGTTTGGCTTTGGACGGTAAAATCGCGGAAACGAGTTATTTTGACCGTAAAAACTATTTTTATCCGGATTTGCCGAAAGGATATCAGATAAGCCAATATAAATGTCCTTTAGTAGAAGGCGGCCGTTTGAATAAAGTCAGGATCACGCGGATTCATCTGGAAGAAGATACGGGGAAACTTGTGCATCGCGAAGGAGAAAATTATTCTTTGATTGATTTTAACAGGGCGGGCGTGCCTTTAATGGAGCTTGTGACCGAGCCGGCTATTGCGTCAAGCGGGGAGGCGCGCGCTTTTGCCGAGGAATTACAGCTTTTATTGAAATATCTTGGGGTTTCGGACGCGGACATGGAAAAAGGGCAAATGCGCGTTGAGGTAAATATTTCACTTCAATCCGAAATATCAGATTCAAAACTGGGGACCAAAGTGGAAGTTAAAAATTTAAATTCATTTCGTTCGGTGGAGCGCGCGATTGAATATGAAATAAAAAGACAGACAGGGGTTTTAGAAGAGGGGAAGAAAGTTATCCAAGAGACCAGAGGCTGGGATGAAAAAAAACAAAAAACATTTTCACAGAGGCAGAAGGAAGAATCGCACGATTACCGTTATTTTCCTGAACCGGATCTTCCATCGCTTAAACTTGAAGAAATTGAAGAATTTAAAATTGAAAATTTAAAGCGCCAGCTTCCGGAGCTTCCTTGGCAAAAGAGAGAAAGGCTCGCGAAGCAGTACGGACTAAAGGATAATCTGGATATTTTTATACGCGATAAGGCATTGGCTGATTATTTTGAAAATATAATTTCTGAAATTTTAGCGTGGGAGGCGAACGAGCAAAAAGAAAAATTAATAAAATTAGCTTCTAATTATCTTTTATCTGATTTGCAAGGAATTTTAAAAGAAAAATCGGCTTCATTTGATGATATTCTTATAACCCCTGAAAATTTCGCCGAACTTATGAAAATGATAGCGAAGAATGAAATTTCTTCGCGCGTTGCCAAAGATGTGCTTAAAGTAATGTTCCAGAAAGGAGGTGATCCTTCCGAAATCATAAAGAATCTGGGGGTCAGCCAGATTAGCGATAAAGAAGAGCTTGAAAGGATTGCGAAAAAAATTATTGAGGCGAACCCTGATGCAGTTTTATCATATAAACAAGGAAGACAAAACGCGCTCCAGTTTTTATCTGGGCAAATTATGAAAGAAACGCGCGGGAAAGCAAATCCTAAAATTATTCAAGAAATTTTGATTAAAAGTATTTAATTTTATTTATGAAACAAACTCGAAGTATCGGAGGGATTGTAATAAACAAAAAAGGATATATTCTTGTTGTTAATCAAAACGGAATTTCTTGGTCATTACCTAAAGGCCACGCTGAAAAAGGAGAAGATTTAATAGGTACGGCTAAAAGAGAAATTTATGAAGAAAGCGGGATTAGTAATTTAGATTTCATTAAAGAATTAGGCAGTTATAAACGGTATAAAATTAGTTTGAATGGGAGTGAGGATAAATCGGAATTAAAGACAATAATTATATTTTTATTCAAAACCGAACAGGATATTTTAAGTCCGATTGATCAAAGAAATCCAGAAGCATTATGGATTGAAAAAGAGAAAGTTGTTGGTTTACTGACTCATAAAAAAGATAAGGAGTTTTTCTTGAGCGTTATCGATAAGATATAAAAGTAATGATTAATTTTTCGGCATCTTTTTGATTTTTAATCCAGTATATCCTGTTGTTTTCTTTTTTAAGACGGCTGTTAAGGCCGCCAAACCATGTCATTTGGCGTTTGGCATAACGCCGGATTTCCACATTTAATTTAGCAATCATTTCATCATATGTCGATTTTGATTGCATAGAAAAGTTGCGACCGCGCATTTTGTATGCTTTTTTAATTTTGTTTATCTTTTTTAGATATAAACTGATCCAGCGATATTCCAAACCTAAATCGTCAAGTCGTTTCCAGCTTAACCATTTTTTATGAAGATTTTCCACTTCTTTTATCATCCCTTGTTTTATGCGAGCGAGAAGTCTGCGTTCAATCCGTTTTTTTAGAATTTCAGGATCGTGCGTAATGCCTAAAAATAATGCATTTAATTCCGGCATAGGATGCCGGAATAATTCATTTTGGCATTTTGTGTCTGGAGAGGCTGTGATTTCAATGGCGCGGACGAGGCGGCGTTTGTTTTTTGGATCAATATTTTTCGCGCGCGAAGGATCTAATTTTTGAAGCATTTTAAAAAGCTGTTCACTTGATTTTTTTTCAAGTTTTTTACGGAGTTTCCAGTCAGCCGGGATTCCCGGGAGTTTTATCATATCTAAAGCCGCTTCAATATAAAATCCGGTTCCTCCGCAGAAAATCGGAAGTTTTCCTTTCTTTATAATATCGTCAATCGCTTTTTGGCCGCATTTTTTAAATTCGCCGGCTGAATAAACTTTTTTTGGAGATACAAAATCAATGCAATAGTGAGGAATGTTTTTATAAATAAATATTCTTTTGCATTGGTTCTCTAAATTCTGACAAACTATGCCATGGCGTAGTTTGTCAGAATTTATCGTTTTTACTGTTTTCCATACTCCCTCCACTTTTCCCGTCCCAATATCTAATCCTTTATAAACTTGGCGGGAATCGGCAGAGATAATTTCGCCATTAAATTTTTTTGCGATTTTTACCGCCATTTCACTTTTCCCGGAAGCATTTGGCCCTAATATGACTATTATTTTTTGGGGATTGGCCCCGTCAGGCAATTTCGAATGCGCTAGCATTGAGTCTTTTGATAAAGATTGTGATGTGCAAGGTTTCTGAGAAAAAGCGGATGAACAAGGCGCTTTAGAAAAAGAGCGCGGCTCAATATTCGGGATTACCTGAACGGGGTTGACAATTTTTTTCATAAGAATATAATAATGATAGACCTCCGCAGTCAGCCTTATTTATAACACATAATATTAATTTGGGGCTTGGACTTTTTGCCAAGACCCTTTTCTACATTTACCCCTTAAAAGGCTGACTGCGCGGCTTTTTTGTTTTTAAATCAATATTCCTTTTAATTTCCATGGTTCTGCCGTGGAAATTTTTATTTTTGCGAATTCCCCAACTTTTATTTTACTGAGGACAGACCTCCGTGATTCAAATATTCCAACGATTTTGTTTCCTTTTGTTCTTCCGAAAAATCTGCCGCCTTTTTCTTTATCTATTAAAACATCCAAATTTTTGTTTATCAATTTTTTATTGTTTGCGAGAGCATTTTTTGCCAAAATTTCTGTCAGATATTTTTTCCGCCTGATTTTTTCTTCGCGCGGCACATTGTCTTTGAATTTTTCTGCCGCAAGCGTACCCGGCCTTGGAGAGTATTCGGAAATATACGCCATATCAAACTTTATTTCTTTAAGCAGTTTCGCGGTATCTTGAAACTGCTTTTTTGTTTCTCCGGGGAATCCCACTATAATATCGGTTGAGACGGCGATATCAGGAATCGATTTTCTGATTTTATCCATTAATCCAATATAGTGCTCGCGAGTGTACGGCCGTTTCATTTTTCTTAAAATTTCATTGTCGCCGGATTGAATAGGCAGGTTTAAATAATGCGCGAATTTTTCGCACTCAGCAATAGTTTTAATCAAATCATCTGAAAAGTCTTTTGGGTGGGGAGAGGTAAACCGAATCCAAAAATCCCCGGGGATGTTATTAACCATTTTTATTAGTGTAGAGAAATTTACTTTTCCAGTCTGATTACTATTAGCTAAATGCTGGCTATTGTAACTGTTAACATTTTGCCCTAAAAGCCAAATTTCTTTATAGCCGTTTTCAGCCAGATTTTTGATTTCAGAAATTATTTCTTCCGCCGGCCTTGATTTTTCTCTTCCTCTGGAATAAGGAACAATACAGTAAGAACAAAAATTATTACAGCCGGAAGAAATCGGGACATACGCCCTGAATTTTGATTCGTATTTAGGCGTGAAAGACAAGTAATTTTTTATTATGTCATTCCGACATAGGATGTCGGAATGTTTTTCTGTTTTTAAAAGATTCGGTAGGCCGGCGATATCCCGGATCGGAAGAAAAAAATTAACATAAGGCAATCGCTTTTTTAAATCTGCTTTATTATAATGCGTTATACAGCCAGTCAAAACGATTTTTAATTCCGGGTTTTTGGTTTTTAATTCTTTTAGTTTTTTATTCAGGCCGAAAATTCTGTCTTCGGCAGTTTGGCGTACCGAACAAGTATTAAATATTAAAACATCAGAACCGTCAGCGTTTTTCGCTTTTTTTAATCCCATTGATTCTAAAATTCCGGCAATCCTTTCCGAATCCGAAAAATTCGCCTGGCAGCCGAACGTTGTGATGTGGTATCTTGACATTTTTGCATTATGATATATTATCTTTTTAGATTCAAGATCTTTAAATCTATTAGAAAGGAGGTGTAAAAAACATGATTTGGCCGTTCTTTTTCGCATTGCTTTTTTTCTTCTGTATCCTTAAGTGTTTATATTGGACAATAGATGATGATGAAGAGTTACTCAAAATTTTTTTTTGGGACAGTTACCGGGTTTTTAATCGGCATCGCCTTTGCATTTTTGATAGGTCTTGCCATGCCGAAGCATTGGGAACCAAAAACAACAGAATTGGTCAGTCTGCGCGACGACTCTGGCGTAAGTGGAAGATTTTTTCTCGGCACCGGGGCAATTAATGAAAACCAGTACTACGTTTTCTATAAGAAAATTGGCAGTGGTTTTCAGCAAGGGAAAGTTGAAGTTTCTGATAACGTAACGATATTTGAGGAGGAGCGCGAGGACGGAGAAGTTAAATTGTACATTTATCAGTTTGTGAACCCGTCATCATGGTTGTGGTCACTGGATTATGAAGAGAAAAAATGGGAATTCTTTATTCCCAAAGGTAGTATCAAAAGGAATTTTGTTTTGTCGTAAGATATAATCGATAAAACTAATGCTTGTTTCATTTTTGAAGCAAGCCTTTTATTTTTAGTAAAAAGTTGTCAAGTTTGAAGGACCCGATATCTCCCTTGCCGCGTTCGCGCACGCTTATGGTTTTTGATTTTACTTCTTTGTCGCCGATTATCAAAATATAGGGGATTTTTTGGAGTTCGGCTTCGCGGATTTTTTTCCCCATACTTTCATTTCTTTCATCAAAAAATACCCTGATATTTTTTTCCTCCAACCCCTTTTTTATTTCAAGGCAATATTTAACTATTTCTTTTCTATCATTTATCGCTAAGATCGCGGCTTGGACAGGCGAAAGCCAAAAAGGCAAAGCACCCGCGTAATGCTCAATTAAAATTCCTATAAACCTTTCAAAGCTTCCGAAAATTGCCCGGTGGATCACGATAGGAGTTATTTTTTTTCCGTTTTTGTCCGCATAACAGAGGTCAAAATTTTTGCCTAAATTAAAATCAACTTGTATTGTGGCAAGCTGCCAATCTCTTTTTAGAGCGTCTTTTATGTGGATGTCTATTTTTGGGCCATAAAAAGCTCCGTCTTTCGGCTTTGTTGCAAATTCAAGCTTGTTTTCCTGGAGGGCGGATTTCAAGGCTTGCTCTGCTTTTTGCCACAATTTTCCATCTCCCATCGCTTCATCCGGTTTGGTGGCAAAATGAAAAGCCAGTCTAAACCCAAAAAGATTATAAAAATCTTTGACTAATTTTAGAATTAAAGATATTTCGTCTTTGATCTGGTCTTCTCGGCAGTAGATGTGGGCGTCGTCCATCGTAATTTGCCTCACTCTGAAAAGTCCGCCCATGGTTCCAGAAAGTTCGTTTCGGTGGAGCCTTCCTATTTCAGAAAATCTTATGGGGAGATCACGGTAGCTTCTTATTTGCGAATTATAAATATAAGTTGATTCTGGGCAATTCATTGGTTTTAGTGCGCAAGTTTCGTTCTCCCAGTCAAAATAAAACATATTTTCCCTGTAATACTGCCAATGGCCGGATTTTTCAAAAATTTCTTTTTTAACCATAATCGGAGTTGACGTTTCCTGATAGCCGTTTTCATCGTGCATTTTTCTCCAATATTTTTCCAACTCTTTTATGATAATCATTCCTTTCGGATGCCAAAACGGAGCGCCGGGGGCTACATCATGAAATGAAAACAGATCGAGCTCTTTGCCTAACTTTCTATGGTCTCTTTTTTCGGCTTCCTCCCGGATTTTTAAATATTCTTCAAGTTGTTTTTTTGTTTCAAAAGCCAAGCCGTAAATTCTTGTAAGCATCTTGTTTTTTTCGTTGCCTTTCCAGTAGGCGCCCGCGGTTCTGGTTAATTTAAAGGCGTCAGAGTTTAAATCTTTGGTTGAGCCGACATGAGGACCTTTGCATAAATCAATAAAATAGTCGGTAGTCGGTAATCGGTAATCGGTGGTTGTGTAAATAGTGATTGGCTCCTTATTTTTTTGAAGTTCATCAATGAGTTCTAATTTGTAGGATTGATTTTTGAATAATTTTTTCGCTTCTTCAACCGAAACATCTTTTTTTATAAATTTCAAATCTTTTGCGATCAATTCTTTCATTTTAGCTTCAATCATCGGCAAATCTTCTAGTGTTAGGTTTTGAGTTTTGAGTTGTGGCTTTGAGCTTTGAGCTTTGAGCTTTGAGCTTACGATTTTGACGAAGTCAAAATCGTAATAAAATCCATCTTCAATAACCGGCCCAATTCCTAATTTCGCCTCTGGCCAGAATTCCAAAACAGCCATTGCCAAAATATGAGCAAAAGAGTGGCGGATTGTTTCAATTGGATATTTTTTTTGTTTCATTAACGATTTATTCAAATTTTCTCACCTCATTACAGATTACATTGTGCGTTCCGTTGCGGACAGAAACCCTTCCTTTGATTAAGACACACGTTTCCTCATTAAAAAGATGGCCGTAATCATTAAGCGTTCGCGGGAAAACTACTGTTTCTATAGTACCCGTAAAATCAAGCATCCGCAAGAAAAGCATCGGGTCGCCTTTTTTTGTAAGAATTTTTTTGATCTCTTCAATCATGCCGGCGAGCAACACGGGCGAGCCGTCTTTCAATGATTTTATGGCTTTGACGTTCATTTTGTGTTTTCCAAGCGCGTCTTTGAATTTGTTTAACGGGTGCCCTGAAATATAAAGTCCAAGAAGTTCTTTTTCCCATTTTAATTTTTCTTCAAAATTAGCTGGCGCCACCCTTTTCAATTTTAAGGACGGAATAGAGCTTTTATCTTCCATTAAAGAAAAAAATGAAGATTGGTTTTGGTTTTTGGCGGTACGTGTTTCTCTACCATAATCTAAGGCGGTTTGGAGATTTTCAAGAAGCATCATTCGTTCTCCCAAAGCATCCAAAGCACCCGATTTTATGAGCGCCTCAAGGGATTTTTTGTTTAAGTCTTTGGAGTGGATGCGTTCCAAAAGGCCGGGGAAAGATTTGAACGCGCCGTTTTTATTCCGCTCTTCCATAATCGCTTCCACCACATTATGGCCTACATTTTTTATTGCCTTAAGGCCGAATCTTATCGCCGGGTTGTTTATACCGCCGGTTTCATTAGCGACGCCGTCAAATTGCGGAGTAAATCCGTCTTCGCTCACGTTTATATCAGGCGGTAAAACTTTGATGCCAAGATTACCGCATTCTTTTACAAGAAATGATGTCCGATCTATGTCTTTGGCGTCGGCGTTCATAAGGGACGCCATCAAAAATAAGGGGTAATAAGTTTTTAAATAGGCGGTTTGATAAGCGATTATTGCGTAGGCGACGGCGTGGCTTCTGTTAAAACCATAGCTTCCGAATGGCTCGATTAACTTCCATAATTTTTCTCCGAGAGGCCGCGATCCCACGGTTTTTATGGTGCCTGCGATGAATTTTTCTTTCTGTTCATCCAAAAGTTTTTTTATTTTTTTGCCCACAGCTTTTCTTAAAATATCCGCTTCGGACAGCGTGAATCCGGCGATAATTTGGGCTAATTGCATCAATTGTTCCTGATAAATCATAATGCCGTAGGTATTTTTTAAAACGCCGGCCAATTTCAAATGAGGATAACTCACTTTTTCTTCGCCTTGTTTTCTTTTGATGAATGATGGGATAAGCTCCATTGGCCCGGGCCTATAAAGCGCGACCATCGCGATTATATCTTCAAGGTTTGTGGGTTTTAAATCCTTTATGTAGCGCGTCATCCCTCCTCCTTCCAATTGGAATACTCCGACCGTTTTTCCTTCCGCTATTTTTTTAAATACCGCAGGGTCGTTAAAATTTATATTTTCAATATTAATTTCTTTGCCGAGATGTTTTTTGGCAAGCCCGATTGCGGATTCAATAATGCTTAAATTTTTAAGCCCCAAAAAATCCATCTTTAAAATGCCTAAATCTTCAATTGAGCGCATTTCGTATTGAGTTACTACCGCTTGGCGTTTTTCTCCCGATTCGTCGCGCGAAGTCGCGAGCTGAAGCGGCAGAGATTCAGCCAGAGGATTTTTTGTTATGACAATGCCGCAGGCGTGAACCGACGCATGCCTGACCACGCCTTCCAGTTTGAGGGCGTATTTTATAATTTTTTGCGCGTCGGGGTTTTGGTTGGATATTTGCTTGAATTCAGGGACTCTTTGGAGAGTTTTTTTTAAGGAATAGCCGAATGGAATCATTTTCGCGAGTTCGTCGCAGAAGCCGTAGCTTAAGCCGAGCGCGCGCCCC
>Ga0155670_110_pt3 | contig 9139 bp, 8 predicted proteins | sample RifCSPlowO2_01_FD_107327 | JGI IMG/M metagenome (GOLD analysis project Ga0155670, IMG submission 107327) | Candidatus Tagabacteria bacterium RIFCSPLOWO2_01_FULL_39_11
TAAAAGGAAAATTATTAAAAAGGGAATTTTTGAATAAAAACGGGGCGGAGTTAAAATACGCCAGAAAAAATCCCAGTAATATAAGAAAAATGGATAAAAATCTTATTTTAACCATTAACAAAATAATAGCACCTGAAAACAAAAAAGCAACACAAACATGTGCCGCTTTATGAATTTATGGTGTTATTTCTCTGTTTTGCTTTTATATTCCGATTCCTGTTTTTTGCCAAAAAATTTCCTTGATATGGCGTAGAATTGCTTTGAAAACTTCTTCCTCCGGCATCGCGCCGTCAATGATTATGATTTTCATTTTTTTAAATTCGGAATCAATATCATCCAAAAGCGCCGGGAGACTAAGATACAACCCTCTTATTGACTTTTGTTTTTTCAGACTATCTTCAAAACGATCAAACCGCTTGCCGTTTTTCAATTTGCGATCCATCGCTCTGGCGGGCTCTATATCAATAATTAATATTAAATCTGGAATGAAAAATAAATCTCCTAAGATTATTTCGTGTTGATTGTAAACCCAAAGCAGACCCAGGCCTTCGGAAATACCATAAGCAAAAGCAGACAGAAAATCTCTATCTGAAATAATCGGTTTAATTTTGAGAATTTCCGTTTCCTTTCTCCTATGCTCTTTTCTGTCTTTTATAATCGTCATTTGCAATTCTTCCGCGGGTGTGCCTTTATGGCTTAGTATAATTTCTTTGGATTTTTTTCCGAAGACGCCATTCGTTGGCTCAAAAGTAAAAAAAGCTGAAATATTGGTTTTCGCTTCAAACCATCTCATCAGTCTCCCAGTTTGACTGCTTTTCCCGCAGCCGTCAATTCCTTCTAAAACGATAAACGGAAATTTATAAGGATTTATTTCCATAGCTCACCTCCATTATCTGATATTATTATTTGGTTTTCAAATTACAAAACTTGAATAAACCACTAGCCACTAGGTTTTAGCCACTAGGAGTTAAAATTCGAAAACCCTAACCTCTGGTCGCTAGTGGCTAATGGTTAATCTCAATCCCCATGCTTCTTGCTGTTCCTTCTATTATTTTTATCGCGCCTTCAATGTCCGTGGCGCTTAAATCCTCCATTTTTCGTTCGGCTATCAGGTGGATTTGCTCTTTTGTCACTTTACCGGCTTTTTTGGTAAGTTGGGTTCCCGAACCTTTTTCAATGCCCGCCGCTTTTCTCAATAAATCAGACGCTGGCGGGGTTTTAAGCTTGAACTCATAACTTCTATCATCATAAACAGTAATTTCTACCGGAATGATATCACCGCTTTTTTCTTTCGTCGCTTCATTAAATTTACTGCAAAATTCCCCGATATTAAGCCCGTGCTGGCCCAAAGCGGGGCCAACGGGCGGCGCCGGGTTCGCTTTCCCGGCGGGAATCTGAAGTTTTATAATTGTTTTTATTGGTTTTGCCATAAATTAAGGAGTGCTAGCGACTATAATTTATGATCACCGAGCACTCAAATTATTCTTCTAAATTATGTTTGATGCGAGATTTCAGCCATTTAATGTCTTATTCACATTTTTAAAAAGAATAATTTGAGTGCTCGGCTAAGAAAAATATATTCGCTTCGCTCATTATTTTTCTAAATTTTCTTCACCTGTAAAAAGTCCAGTTCCACCGGCGTTTCTCTGCCGAATATGGAAATCAAAACTTTTATCTTACCCCGTTCTTCATCAACTTCGCTTATTTTCCCCTCAAAATCTTTAAACGGTCCGTCCGTTATCCTGACGGTTTCCCCTATTTCAACGTCAACTTTATACTTTGGCTCTTTGACGCCCATACGGCTAAAAAGCGTGTCAACCTCTTCTTTCACAAGAGGAGAGGGGGTTGTCCCGGAGCCGACAAAGCCGGTCACTCTCGGAGTATTACGGACCACATACCACGAAGCGTCGGTAACGATCATTTCAATCAAAACATACCCTTGATAAATTTTTTCTTCCACAACCTTGCGCTTGCCTCCTTTAATCTTTATCTTCTTTTCTGTCGGCACGACAACATTAAAAATTTGATCTTCCATTCCTAACGACTCAATACGCTGCCTTAAATTTCTGGCGACAGCGTCCTCATAGCCGGAATAAGTATGCACGACATACCAATTCTTTCCAAATTGCGCTTCTTGTTTTGCCATAAAATAACGCTAATCTTAAAACCTTGCAGAAAAATTATTTTGCAAAAGGTCTTTATAACACAAAATTATTCAAAAAATATTGGAAAATTATGTCCAAAAAACCCAAAAAAGCCGCGATAATCGCCGAAATTCCGATAACTAAAAAAGTAAATCGCGCCGTCGCTTTCCTTGCTGGCCAGTTAACGTGTTTTAATTCAAGTCTTGATAATTTAAAATAATTTATTAATCTTGCGATCATAACTCTTATTTAAAAAGCCCTTTCGGGGCCGATATTCCCATTGTATTCCAAATAAACTAAATGTCAAGATTACGCACTTCTTTAGCGTAAGTCTGAATAAAATTTTTACGGGGGGCGACTTCCACGCCCATTAAAGTGTCAAAGACTTTATCCGCTTCTATGGCGTCTTCAATGGCGACTTGTTTTAAAACGCGTGCTTCCGGATCCATTGTTGTTTCCCAAAGCTGATCCGGATTCATCTCGCCCAATCCTTTGTAACGCTGGATGGAAACGCCTTTTATTTCTTCTTTTTCTTCCGCCGCGCTTTCTTCCAAAATTTCTTTTTCTTTATTTTTTATTTTTTTATCCGCGATCCCGGCTTTCGCGCGCGAGCCAAAAGATTGATTTTTTATTTTCTGAAACTCGCTTATTGTTTTTTCCTTCTCATCATCGTTGTAAACGTAACGAATCTCTTTTCCTACCTGCATCCTGTACAAAGGAGGTTGGGCAATATATAAATAACCACCCTCTATCACCGGCTTATAATAGCGGTAAAAAAAAGTCAACAAAAGAGTCCTTATGTGCGCGCCGTCAACATCCGCGTCTGTCGCTATTATCACCTTGTGATACCTAAGCTTTTCAATATTAAATTCATCGGCGATCGCCGCGCCCAAAGCGATTATCAAAGATTTTATCTCTTTGGAGGCCATCATTTTGTCAATCCTGACTTTTTCAACGTTTAAAATTTTCCCGCGCAAAGGAAGAATCGCCTGCGTGCGCCTGTCGCGCGCCATCTTACTACTTCCTCCGGCGCTGTCGCCTTCCACTATGAAAATTTCTGAATCTTCAGGATCTCTTGACTGGCAATCGGCAAGCTTCCCTGGCAAGGTCAGTCCTTCCAAAGCTCCTTTTCTTAAAACCGTGTCTTTGGCGGCTTTGGCGGCTTTCCTTGCTTTTAAAGCGAGGAAAACTTTTTCCGTAATCTGACGGGCGTCTTGCGGGTTTTCTTCCAAAAAATTAAAAAATAATTCGCTAAAAGCGTTTTCAACCGCGGTACGCGCTTCCGGATTTCCAAGTTTTGCTTTTGTCTGCCCTTCAAATTGCGGTTCGCGCAGTTTAACTGAAATAATCGCCGTAAGCCCCTCGCGCACGTCCTCTCCAGTAAAATTATCTTCTCCCTGCTTCAACAAATTATTTTTTTTGGCGTAATCGTTTAAAATCCTTGTAAGTCCCGCCCTGAATCCTGTCAAATGCATTCCTCCCTCCGGAGTATAAATATTATTCGCGAAACTGATTTCTCTTGACTGCAAATCATCAATATACTGCAAAGCGACTTCCACCAAAACCCCATTTATGTCTTTCGCGCAATAAAAAATCTTATCGTTTTTCAAAGGAAATTCCGCGTTCAAATATCTTATATACGAGCTAATCCCGCCCTCAAAATAAAACGAATATGAAGTATGTAAATTAACGTCTTCGCTTCGTTCATCTTTCACGATAATCCTGATTCCTTTTGTGAGATACGCCTGCTGACGCAAATGGTCTATGATTCTTGTCCAGTCAAAATCAGGCATTATTTCTTTGGTTTCCGGAAAAGAAAATATTTCCGGGTCGGGGCTGAAAGTAACCGTTGTCCCCGATTTATCGCATCTTCCTATTTTTTTCACTTTGCTTTTCGGCTTTCCTCTTACGTATTCTTGCGACCATCTGGCTCCATCCCTGCACACTTCCACGGCCAGCCAGTTTGAAAGGGCGTTTACAACCGAAACACCCACTCCATGAAGACCCCCCGCGATCTTATAAGATTCTCCGCCGAATTTAGCGCCGGCGTGCAAAGTGGTCATTACCGTTTCAAGGGCTGATTTTTTCGTCTGTTTGTGGATTTCCACCGGAATGCCTCGCCCGTCGTCCTGGACCCTAACCCGACTTTTTGGCAAAAGCGTCACGGAAATATTACTCGCATATCCAGCCATCGCTTCATCCAGACTATTATCAAAAACCTCCCACACTAAATGATGCAGGCCGTCAACGCCCGTTGAACCGATATACATACCGGGCCTCTTCCGCACCGGCTCAAGACCCTCCAAAACATATATGTCTTTGGCTCCGTAATCGTTGTTTTTATCGGCTTTTCTTTTAACTGCCATGCGTTAATTATACTAAATTTAAAGAAATAAAAAAACCCCTATGGGGTTTTATGTTGGAAAAAAACTACTTAAAACTAATTAATAGAGTATTTATTTTAAATAATTTGTCAAGCCCATGTATGTGGCCTTATACACGCACTATAATTAAAGATACAGATTACTTCTTTTATCAAATCAATATTACAGGGGGTGTAAAAATTATGTTTAATAAAATTTTATGTTGATATGCTTATGTTAATATAAATATACGATCGTTGATTTATATTAACATAAATTAAAAAAGGGGCTATTTCCTCACTTCCCAATCAGGCTTTTCTTCAAGAGTTTTTATGACACGGTTCATAATTTTGTTCACTTCCTCGTCGCTTAAAGTTTTCTCATGGCTTTGAAACATCAATCGGAAAGCGATGCTCTTTTTGCCACCGGCCAAAGCCTCATCTTCATAGACGTCAAAAAGGTCGGTGTCCGCTAAAAGCGCGCCCGCGACGTTTTCAATAATATCCATAACTTCCGTAATTTTTGTCTGATAAGGCACTAGGACCGAAATGTCGCGGAAAATAGCCGGGTATTTTGATATGGGCCTGAATTCCTGCTCTTCTTTCGCTATTTTCATTGTTTCATCAAAATTTAATTCAACAAATCCAGCCTCACTTTCTATGCCGAATCTTTTTCGCGTTTCCGGATGCAGCTCTCCGATCACGCCTAAAATATCGTCTCCGATTTTAATTTGGGCGCTGCGGGAAAAACTGGTCAAAACCCTCAAAACATCCTGAAACTCCGAAGGAGAATCGGGCGCGTCGTCAAACCATATTCCGCCTATGCCCAACGATTCAAAAAGAGAAGTTAAAGCCCCTTTAAGTTTCAAAAATATGTCTTTTGAATTTTCGGCGGCCACAAACGCCAGACGCGTCTCTTCCAACTGCGGCGTATCGGTAAATTTTTTCTCCGCAAATTTAAAAATTTTTCCTATTTCAAATAATTCCACTGAATTATAGTTTTTTAAATTCATCGCGGCGTTATTTAATAAATTATGTATCAGGGCGGGCTTCATAAATTTAAACTCCGGCCTGATGGGATTTTTGACTTCAATAAGATTCGTTCTCGCGCGATCCGGCATTGCGTCCGCCTCTTTCTGGCCGACAAAAGAATAATTATATGTTTCAAAAAACCCTAATTCTTTAAGGGCGTCGCGCGCTTTAGCGCTCCAAAAAATATAATCGTTCTTTTGGGGAGGCACAAGCTCGCCGAACGGATGTCTTGGCTTAATATTTTCATAGCCGTAAACGCGGGCGATTTCCTCAATTAAATCCTCCTTTATTTGGAGGTCGCGGCGAGCAGTAGGAATAGTAACGAGTAACGAGTAACGAGTAACGAGTAATTTAAATCCAAATTTTTGCAGTATATTTTTAATTTCTTCATCAGCTATATCAGCCCCCGCAACTTTTCTGATTTTATTAAAATCAAGCAGAATTTTCGCCGGAACGATTTTTTTCGGGTAGGCGTCAATAATGCCCTCCGTGGTTTCCCCGCCCGCCAACTCTTGAATTAACATTGCTAATCTGCCGCCCGCCTCTTCAGCTAAATTAGGGTCAATTCCGTAAGAAAATCTTACAGAGGCGTCTGTACGGAGATTTAAATTTTGCGATGTTATCCTGATATTTGACGCGTCAAAATTAGCCGATTCCAAAACGATGTTTTTCGTTTTGGAATCAACTTCCGCTTTTTTCCCTCCTTTAATTCCGGCGATCGCGAGCGGATCTTTAGAATCGGCAATTACCAAAACTGAATCATTAAGTTCATATTCCTTATTATCAAGAGTTGTAATTTTCTCGCCATTTTTAGCCATTCTTATAATAATTTGTTTCCGAAAATTTTGAGCTTTAAGTTGCAGTTTTGAGTTTTGAGTTTTGAGTTTTGAGTTATTTATTTTATCCGCGTCAAAAACATGCGTTGGCTGCCCTGTCTCCAACATAATGTAATTTGCCGCATCCACCACATTATTTATGGAATTTAAACCTAATAACTCTAATCTTTCTTTTAGCCATTTCGGCGACGACCCAACTTTAACATTTTGTACTACTCTTGCTGTATATCTGGGACATAAATTAGAATCTTCCACTTTAATTTCTAAAAATTTATCTTTTGAATTTTTAGTTTTTCCGCCAGAGGCGGATCCGCCTTCGGCGGAAAGTTGTGGTTTTTTGCTTTTCGCTTTTAGTTTTAAATTTAGAATTGCGGCGCATTCGCGCGCAATTCCCAAATGCCCGCTCGCGTCCGGCATCCTATTTGGCAAAATATCAATGTTAAAAATCCAGTCCTTGCTAATCCTTTCAACTCTCTCAACTTCAAAACTACGCATAGTCAAAAGCTCCGCGAGCTTTTCCGGCTTCGGCAATTTTTCCTTAAAATATTCCTGCAGCCAATTATATGAAAATTTCATCCTGTTAGAGACAAGAAATGATTTTAATTATTTCCGTATCTTATCGCTTATAATTTATAATAAATTCTTTCTTGATTTGAATCCCGTATTGCCAAAACACAATGCTTGGATCTCTAACGGGATTCATAAATCAAAACTGTTTTAAAAATCTTAAATCGCCGGAACGGAAGAGGCGTATATCGGAAATCTTATATTTGAGCATTGCTAGGCGGTCTATGCCGAAACCGAAAGCGAATCCCTGCCAGTCTTTTGGATTATAGCCAACGGCTTTAAAAACATTCGGATGAATAATCCCGGCGCCAGCCACTTCAAGCCAATCGCTTTTTTCTTTCCTGATATCTATTTCAAAACCCGGCTCAACAAAAGGAAAATAACTCGGCCGCAAACGAATTTCAACATCTTTTTTAAAAAATTTCTCAAAAAATGTTTTGATAACCGCTTTAAAATTTGCGATGCTTATATCCTCTCCGACCATCAGCCCGTCAAACTGATAAAATTGGAAATCATGGGAAGCATCAGTTGCTTCATACCTAAAAGTGTTCCCAGGCGCGATAATTCTCAAGGGCGGATTATTTGATTGCATATACCTTATCCATACCGGGCTTGTATGGGTTCTAAGCAAAAGCCGTTGGCTTTTGCTTGGTTGGTAGTGGGTGGTTAGTAGTTGGTGGCTCACCTTTTGGCCGCGAAGCAGCCAAAATGTATCCCACATCTCCCTCGCCGGATGATCTCCCGGGATATTCAAAGCGTCAAAATTATACCATTCCGTTTCAATTTCAGGACCAGTAGCGACGCTGAAACCGATCCCGCCGAAAATTTCTATTATTTCCGAGATAATTTTGCTTAAAGGATGAATATGGCCTTTTCTAAATTTGCTTCCGGGCGCTGAAACATCAATCCATTCTTTTGGGTCTTTCTGCGGTTTTGAAAGTGATAAATTTTTCCTTGATTCTTCGATTAATCCGGTTAATTCTATTTTAAAATCATTTATCGCCTTGCCGGCGCTTTTTCTCTTTTCGTCTGATAATTCTTTGAGATTTTGCAGCAAGTCTCTAATAACCCCCTTTTTCCCTATAAATTCGGCTTCAAGCTTTTTAAGGCCGCCAAAATCAACGACTTTTTTAAACTTTTCTAAAAATTCTCTTTTTAATTTTTGAATATCCATAATGCTATTTTATCATTATTACTTTAAATTACGAAATTAAATGGATTTAAACCGCGGGGACGGAGCCACGCCCCCCAAATGTACCCCGCGCACGGAGACGCGGGGAAATAAAATTTATAAATGCTTTTTTTTCTCCGCGGCTCGGAAATGTGAAAACTTCGTTTTCCCATTTCGCTCGCTCGCTTGAAAATAAATCCAGGTAATTGCGCCGTTCGGACAAAATGAAAATAAACTTTCATTTTAGTCCTCACTAGCAATTATTAAAAATACTCCTCAATTTTTTTATATAAAACCGCGCCCTCGCGGATTATTTTTGGCGGCTTTACGGTGCAATCAAGCACGGTGGAAGGCAGGCTTTCCGGAAGATCTCCCGCGTCAATAATGAGATCTGGTTTAAAAGGCATATGTTGAAAGCTGGAAACGACTTCGCTTATTTTATTCGTCTCTTCCCTTCCCGAAAGATTAGCTGAAGTTCCGGTCAATGACCCTCCGAAACTTTTAATCAAAGAAAGGATAAAATTATAGTCCGGCATCCGCACTCCTATATTAAGCTTGCCTTGGCCTCTTAATTCAATAGGCATCCAGCCGCGGCTTGGCAAAACGCAGGTAATTTTACCGGGCCATATCTTTTCTAAAAATTTTTTTGTCGCGCTGTCGCTGATATAGGCGACATCATTAAGTTTTTCAAAAGAATCTATAAAAACAGGTATCGGATTATCCTTTTTCCTCCCCTTTACGGTAAAAATTTTATCAACGGCTTCGGAGCTTCTCGCGTCAGCGCAAAGGCCGTAAACAGTATCCGTCGGCGCGACAACAAGCCCCCCTCTTTTAAGAGTTATAACTGCCTCTAAAATAGCGGAATATTCATTTTCTTTTGAAAGGGGTACCACCCGCATTTGTCTAATTTATCATATTCGCGACAACGCAGGCAAATTCATATGCACAATTTTTATTAAATTTATTCCACTGTAACCGATTTTGCCAGATTTCATGGCTTATCAACCCCACATAGTATAACCTTCGG
>Ga0155670_125_pt1 | contig 8910 bp, 9 predicted proteins | sample RifCSPlowO2_01_FD_107327 | JGI IMG/M metagenome (GOLD analysis project Ga0155670, IMG submission 107327) | Candidatus Tagabacteria bacterium RIFCSPLOWO2_01_FULL_39_11
CTGGTGGGGGTCAGGCTCTCACCTCCCCTAGCCGTCATAGCCTTGGTAAGCCGTTACCTTACCAACAAGCTGATAGCCCGCAGGCAACTCCGTGAGCGTCTCCGCCGAAGCGGAAGCTTTACCCTTTCGGGAACTATCGGGTATTAGTTCCGATTTCTCGGAATTATCCCCGTCTCATGGGTATCTACCTACGTGTTACTACCCCGTCTGCCGCTAACCGGTATCCAGCTGTTAGCCTTCAGTAGCCAGACGTTTTATTTTTCTGATTACTAATTGCTAAAAGCTGGCTACTGATTCGCACGACTTGCATGCCTTATCCACGCCGCCAACGTTCATCCTGAGCTAGGATCAAACTCTCAATGAAGAAAAATTCTAAAAGAATTTTTCTGAATTGAACGGGACAAAATAATAGTTTCAATAACACTATTAAAATATTAAAGTGCTTTTATTACAAACTTCTAAATTCTATTATATCCCCTCTGAAAATCAATGTCAACTCTGTGTGCTGGTTCTTAGTTCTCCTATCGTTCTGAACGATTCTATTTTTTTATGATCCCCAGAAAGAAGAACTTTGGGCACGCGGTATTTCCTGCCTTTCCATTTTAAAATTTCTGGGCGCGTATAGGCCGGAAAACTTTTAAAAGCAACTTTGTCGGCTTTCTGACAGCTGATATCTCGGATATTAGAAAGCCGATTTTCTTCCAAAGATTCTTTTTTGCCCAAAACCCCGGGGATATGGCGGGAAACAGCGTCAACGACGACCATCGCGGGAATTTCTCCTCCTGTCAAAATATAAGAACCTATTGAAACTTTCTCTGCGGCAGTAATCTTTTTTACTCTTTCATCCACGCCTTCATAATGGCCGCAAATTAAAATAATATTTTTATATTTTTCCGCCCAGCCACGCGCCATTTTCTGAGTAAACTGCTTCCCTCTCGGCGACAGTAAAATAATTTTAGATTTAATTTTGGATTTACTCAAAGCGGCGGACATCGCTTTAAGTATTGGTTCTGCTTTCATCACCATCCCCGGGCCTCCTCCATAGGGCTTATCGTCAACAATTTTATGTTTATCAGCCGCGAAATCGCGCGGATTAAAAAACTTAATCTTTATTAATTTTTTTTCTTGAGCGCGCTTTATTATTGAAACGTCAAAATACGATTCAAACGCTTCAGGAAAAATTGAAATAATATTAAATATCATAATCTTAATCTTTTAAAAAAGAAATCGCGCTATATAATTATAGCGCGATTTCTTTTTTAGGTGAATGGTTAGATTTTTAAATCATCCATTACATTCCTAGCATCCGGCATGGACGCTCTTTTCCCTCCCGCGGGCTCTTCAATCTTTAAATTGAGGCGAGCGCGGTTCTTTAAACCCACAATTCGCAAAAGTGATCTTATCGCCTTCGCGGTAGCGCCTTGACGGCCTATGATTTTCCCCATATCCTGCGGGTCTATTTTAAGGCTTAAGAGAACTCCCATTTCATCAACATGTCTTTCAACCTTTACAGCGTCGGGGTTGTCAACTATTGATTTTATAAGGAATTCAAGAAATTCTTGATCTTGATACTTTGCAGCCATTTTCTTAAGAGCCACAGCTTACAACAGAAATTTTTTTAACCTTGAATTACGAAATTAGATTCGTCGCGATAAATCTTGGTTTCCATGCAATCCGAAGTTAAAAATTTTGAGTTTAATGCCGAAGGTATTTACTCAAAATTTTTAACAAGGAGTGCGGGATACCAAAATTTCACAGCAGGATATAATTTCGTAATTCAAGGTTTTCAGAAATACTGCTATAATCTTGCCCTAATTTCTATTAATTTCTTTATAAATTCTTAATTTTATGCCATCCAGTAGCTCGACCGCCAGCCTCTATAAAACAGGCCAAATTTGCTACTTTTACGCCTATTATAGACGAATTTAAAAAAAATGCAAGCCCTTGCCTATCGCTTAGTCCCACCACCGGTATTTTCCTCTTTTTTTTCTTCTTTTTTCCTTTCTGTTTGGCCCCCTTTCTGCGCTGATTTTTCCCCAGTTTTTATGGCTATCTTGATTTTCGGCCCCTGAATCACGCCTTTTTTAACTAAAATATTGTGCACGGAATCCGATATTTTGGCGCCTTTTGAAATCCAATGCTTTATCCTTTCATCCTTTAATTGCGTCGTTTTTTGTTTTGGACTGTATGAGCCAAGAATCTCCAAAAAGCCTCCGCTTTGAGCGGCGCGCCGCGAATCCGTTAAAACAACCCGAAAATTAGGGTCGTGCTTTCTCCCGACTCTTTGAAATCTAATTTTAAGCATGATAATAAAATAGCAAATTTCTGATATGATTTCAATACCTTAATCCGTTTCATCCAATTTTACCGACAGTAATCTTGAAGAACCATCGCCACTCATTGTAACGCCGTATAAAACTCCCGCTTTTTTTATAATTTCCCTGTTATGAGTAATCACTATAAGCTGCGTTTTTTTAGATAAAACATTCAGCAATCCCCCGCACCTTTTTGAATTCACTTCGTCCAAAGCGGCGTCAATTTCATCCATAATAAGAAAAGGCGGAGGGTTTACATAAGTTATAGCGCAAAGAAGCGCTAAGGCTGTAAGGCTTCTTTCTCCGCCGGAAAGCATATCCAGCGAACCTACGCGCTTACGGGGAAAATTCACAAATATTTCCAAACCGCTTTCTTTTTGCGCGTCGCGGGCTTCACCGTCTTCCGATTCTTCCAAAAAATCTGGGTCGGATTTAAGATTTGAATTACCCTCTTTTCTCAAAAACAAAGAGGAAATTTGGGGTTTTAGATTCAATTCCGCTTTTCCTCCTCCAAAAATCGCCTTGAAAAATTCGCTGAATTCTTTATTTATCCGCTCAAGGCCGTTTTTAAAATCAAATTTAATTTTTTCTTTAAGCTCCCTGATAATAATTTCCAAAGAAAGAAGAGAATTATCCAAATCTTCAAGCTCGCGGCTGAAAAAATCATCTCTTTTTTTTATGTCTTCATATTCTCTGGCTATGTCAGAATTAATGCCTCCGCTCTCTTCTATTTTTAATTTTATCTTTCCAATAAGCTTTTGAAACGCTTCCCTCTCTTCATTGTTATAGCCGCTTTGTTCGCTCTCCGGGCGCTCGGCATCAAAATCAATTTGGGCGCCCAACGACCAAGCTTCTTTTTTTTCTCTTTCAAATTCCTCTCTTCTTAACTTCAGCTTCTCCTCCTGAAGACCAAAAGAGCGCAAAATATCTTTCAAATCGCCAGCCCGAGATTCCAGAAGATAACGCTCATTTTCTATTTCGCGCTCCGCCCTGCTTCTTTTTTTTATGAAATCCTGCAGGCGTTCTTGCTCTTCTTTTAATTTTGCCTCTTTTTCCGATAAATCTTTTATGGATAAGCTTATATTCTCTTTTTCTTTTTTCAGATTTAAAATTTTATTATTAAAATCTTCTTCTGCCTGGCTGCCGCTTCCAATGTCATCCTGAAAAAATTCTTTCGCAAACGCCAAAATATCTTTCAAGGAACGGCGGATGATATCAACTTTTTCCGCGCCAAGCGCATGTTCAATCAAATTTTGAAGGCCGTATATGAATTTTTCCACTTTTTTAAATTCCACTAAAATCTTCCCCTTTTTCGGCCTAAATTCTTTTTCTGAACTTAAAATCCCTTCTATTTTTCCTAAATTGCGCTCATGTTCTATTCTCTCCTTTTGGATTTCATCCAGTAATCCAGCGACGCGGAAAAGCCTTTCTCTTTCTCCATCTAACGCTTTAACGCCTGAAAAATTATCTTCATGCAGTTTATCTTTAATATTTTGGATTTTCTTTAAAATTTCCTCAAGCTCTTTTGAAGGAACAGATTTTTTCAAATTTAGATCGCCTGCCGTTTTTTTTAAAAAAATAAATTCTTTTTTTAAATATTTCTCATAATTTTCTTTTAACTCATCTTTGAAAAGCCGAACTCTTTCAAATTTTAACGCCTGGCTCTTTAAAAATTTAAGGTGCGGCTTAAGTTCTTCTTTCAAAGTCTGGATGCGCGAAATATTTTCTTTGGTTTTTTCAATTTTATGCTCGGTCCTAGCTAATTTCAGCTGAAACGCGCCGAGGCCCAAAGATTCTTCAACAAGGCCCTTTCTCTCAACGGGGCCTGCTTTTAAAAACTTGTCTGCTTCGCCCTGGCTTATAATAAAATGGTGGGATGCGCTAAGCCCGGCGCTCGCGAAGATATCAGCCATATCTTTATACCGCATGGGAGAACTATTCAAAAAATATTCATTGGCTCCGTCTCTGTAAACGTTCCTCTCCACAATTATTTTTTCATATTCCAACGGTGATCTTCCCGATAAATTATCAAAAACAAGGGTAACCCTTGCTTTCCCAAGACGGCTGGCGCCGGGCGTTCCGTTAAAAATCATATCTTCGCCCTTTCTTGTGCGGAGGCTTTTTAAAGATTGCTCTCCAAGCGCCCACCGGATAGATTCCACTATATTTGATTTCCCCGACCCGTTCGGCCCGATTATAGCGGAAATAGAAGACGGAAAATCTAAAACAGCCGTTCTCGCGAAAGACTTAAACCCGCAAAGTTCAATTCGTGCAAGACGCATGAGTATATTATACTTTAAAAAGTAAAAACCGTCAGTAAACTTACTGACGGTTTTTACTTTTTTATTTAAATTTTAATTCCAGCTCTTCTTTTTTAAAGCGTTTTCCGCGGCATTTTGCTGGGCCTCCTGCTTAGAAGAACCCTCGCCTTCCGCCACTAATTCTTTGCCCAAAAAAACGCCAATTACAAAATGTTTGCTGTGATCAGGCCCCCATTCTTTCAAAACCTCGTAAATAGGCGTAATGCCCGCAATCTCCTGCGCTTTTTCCTGAAAATAGCTTTTGGCGTCTCGCCACAAATCGCCTTTCACGATTTCTTCGGCGCGCAAAAGAAGGTTATTTTCAATAAATTTTTTTGACGGTTCATACCCCTGATCAAGGTATATCGCTCCAACCAAAGCTTCAAAGGCGTTCGCCATTATATACTGCCTTGCTTTCCCAATATCCTTTTTCTCTCCCCGGGAAAGAAGCAAATAATCATTCATATTATTTTCTGACGCCACTTTCGCAAGCATTTGGGAATTCACCAAGGCGGCGCGAATGCTAGTCAATTCGCCTTCCGGCTTTTCAGGATATTTCTCAAAAAGATATTCGGTGGTCACAAGCTCAAGCACTGCATCGCCCAAAAATTCAAGCCGTTCGTTATGCGAAAAATCCCGTGAAGGATTTTCGTTTATGTATGAACGGTGAGTAAAGGCTTGTTTGAGCAATTTTTTATCTCTAAATTGTATTTTTATCTGCTTTTCAAAATCAGAAAAATTAATCATCTTTAATTTTAATGAAAATTAACCTAATTATTCTGATTGTCCTAATTAACCTAACGAAATCCCAATGTTTAATTATTAAATAATTCTCAATTTTTAATTTCTAATTTTCATTGAATTTTTAATTATTTAATTTTTAAACTGTTTTAAAATTAATTCATTAAAAATTTAATAGAAATTGAAAATTGAGAATTAGAAATTATTCATCGGGATTCGGGATTTTATTAGAATAATCAGAGCAATTAGACTAATCATAATAATTTTATCTATTTTTTATTTTAACATTTCTATCGCCTTTCCTAACAACGGCCTTATATCATCATAAATTTTAAGCGCTTCTAATTCTTCCGCCCTGAACCATCGGGCGTCATCCAGGCCGCCGGAACTTTCAAGTTTTAAATCAACATCAGAGGTTTTTGCCAGATAATAAGTTACATTTTTCTTTATAGGGCCTCTTTCCGGATCCGAAGCTATATACTCGTTATCCCCCAATTTGCTTTCAAGGACAATATCAACTCCCAATTCTTCTTTTATCTCCCTTTTAACCCCTTCTTCAACGTTTTCTCCATTTTCCAGTCTTCCTTTTGACAGGGTCCAATACCCGAAAACATCGTGCACTAAAGCCAGCTTCACGCCCGTTTTGTCTGTTTTATAAACCACCGCGCCTCCTAATATCTCTTTAGGAATATTTCTAAAATCTTTATTTTTTTCCTTGACGGATATTTCTTCTTTGCCTGGTTCTCCGATTTCCTTGTAAACTGTCCCCAAAACTCCGTTTACGAATTTCCCTGAACTCTCCCCTCCGAAATTCTTGGCAAGTTCAATGGCTTCGTTTATGGCGACTTTTGGAGGCACTTCTTTCCTGTCCCCGAACAAAAGCTCGTAAAGCCCTATGCGTAAAACATTGCGGTCAATTATAGCCACCTGCTCCAAGGGCCATTCCGGAGCCGCTTTTTTGATTATTTTTTCAATTTTATCATTCTTTTCCAGAATGCCGGTAAGAAGTGATTTTGTAAATTCTTTTTCTTCGGCGCCCAGAGCGAAATTATCCACATTGTAATCTAAAAAATTCCAGACCCTTTTTTTGTCCTTTGAATTAAAATCCCACTCAAAAAGCGTTTGGAGAACTATTGATCTTGAAAGGTGCCGATTCATAAAAAATTCAACCCCGTTAGAAAGCCTCTATGTTTCCTTAATGAATTAACAAATTCTTTTGAATTGACAAAGCAAGCTTTCTAACGAGGCCAAAATGCAAAAATCAAAATGGCACATAGCTGAAATTTTCGGAGAAAATTTCAGACTATTCATTATTTTTTGGAAAGCTTCGCGGCGTCAAGCGTCTTTGAAGACGCTTCCCGCGATTCTTGAGCCTCCAATTCTTTTTCTTTTTTCTTTTTTTCTTTTTTTGTCAGCTTAGCCAAAACATCAATTACCTGTCTCCCTTTATAAACTCCGCAATTCAAACACACGCCGTGAGAGCGCTTATCTTTGCCGCATTTTTGGCATTTTGAATAACTCGCGCCAGCCAGCGCGTGATGCGATCTGCGATTTCCAGTATGAGATTTTGTATGGCGCATTCTAACGGACATTATTTATATCATAAACTAAGTTATGAAAAAATACAACATATTTGTATCTAATAAAATTATTCTTCGCTTATTTAAACGCAAAAATCAAAGCGCAAAACGTAAAACCACAACTTAAATCTCAAAATTTCTAAACTATTTCAGCTTTGAGCTTAAAGTTGCAACTTTAAGCTTTTCGTTTTGAGTTTTGAGCTTAAAAATTTGCAGTAAGTCTCTCTATGAATCTCGGATAAACCATATTTTTCAATACTCCCTCTATGCATACTTGTGCCGTATCCTTTATGTTTGTCAAATCCATAATATGGGAATTTTTTATGAAACCGTAGCATTTTACGATCGCGGGACACTTTGGCGACAATTGAAGCGGCGGAAATTATCGGCACTCTTTCGTCCCCTTTAATAATAGTTTTTTGAGAAAATATTTTTGGAGCTTTTAAAAGTCCGTCAAGCAAAAAATAAGAATTAAACGGAGTAATTTTTACTTTCTTTCTAAGATTTTTAATAACTTGTTTTACCGCTAAATCGGTTGCTTTAGTAATGCCAATTTTATCTATGATCTGGTTGCTTACAGAAGATGTCGCTAAAAAAATTTTAATTTTTGAATTTTGACTTGTGGTTTTGATATTTGATATTTGATATTTGATATTATTATACCACTCTTCTCTTTTTTTGAAACTTAATTTTTTAGAGTCTTTAATGTTTTCAAAAATTTGCGGCCGGGCATTTAACGCCCGCTTGGCCATTAAATTTCCGAGTTGGATTTTGGACAATCTAAATGCGATTGCCGCCACTGTCAAAGGGCCAGCTAAAGGTCCTCTCCCCACTTCGTCCACACCTATCATATATTTAATATTCTCTACCATAATTATATTTTAACTATATAATAAAATAATGAAAAACAATTTCATCCACCTGCATACTCACTCTCATTATTCCCTCTTAGACGGCCTAGCGAAAATTGACGACCTTATTGCCGAAGCGGTAAATTATAAAATGCCTGCTTTAGCTTTAACAGACCACGGCAATCTTTATGGGGCGGTTGAATTTTACAAAAAAGCGGCAAAAGCGGGCATAAAGCCGATAATCGGAATTGAAGCGTACATCGCGAAACGCTCTATGCATGACAAAGAGCCGCAGATTGACGATAAACGCTATCATCTTGTCTTGCTTGCGGAAAACAATGAAGGATATAAAAACCTTATTAAATTAACCACCGCCGCCAATCTTGAAGGATTTTACTATAAGCCGCGGATTGACAAAAATATTTTAAAAAAACATTCCAAAGGTATTATAGCGCTCTCCGCCTGCATGAGCGGAGAACTTTCAAGGGTTCTTCTTAATCAAGATATAAAACGGGCTGAAGAACTGGTTTCTGAATACAAAGAAATTTTTGGCAAAGACAATTTTTTTATTGAACTTGAATACCATCCGAACATCCCCAATCATAGCCAAATCCAAAAAGCTCTTGTAAAACTCGCTAACGCGACAAAAACTCCCGTCGTCGCCGCTCAAGATATTCATTATATAAAATCTGAAGATAAAAATGCCCAAGACGTGCTTTTAGCGGTCCAAACCAACAGTAAATTAGACGATGAAGACCGCCTTACGATGAAAGAAGATGATTTTTCTTTTACTTCGCCTGAAAAAATGCGGGAGTTTTTTAAAGAAATTCCCGAAGCGCTTGCAAACACGCAAAAAATAGCCGAAAGGTGCGATGTAAAATTAAAATTCGGCGAACTCCAACTTCCCCATTTTGAAGTCCCTAAAAATTATACGCCTGAAACATATCTTGAATATCTAGCAAAAAAAGGCCTTAAAATAAAATTTGAAAATCCTTCAAAAGAAGTAAAAGACAGGCTTAAATACGAATTATCCGTCATAAAAAAGACTGGCTTTGCCCCTTACTTTTTAATCGTCCAAGATTTCGTGAACTGGGCGAAATCGCAAAAAATTATTGTGGGCCCG
>Ga0155670_117_pt2 | contig 8876 bp, 12 predicted proteins | sample RifCSPlowO2_01_FD_107327 | JGI IMG/M metagenome (GOLD analysis project Ga0155670, IMG submission 107327) | Candidatus Tagabacteria bacterium RIFCSPLOWO2_01_FULL_39_11
TACCGCCGGACCGGATGTCATAAAATCTAAAATCCAGCCCCGCACCGCTTTGCCTATTTTTTTAGGATCGTCGGTTCCCATTTCTTTAATCGGATCCCATCCGTATTTCGCGTAAGTGGCTAATGATTTTTCACCGAGTCTTTTAATCCAATTCGGGTCTTTGGGATAATGCCCGTCAATCTGCTTGCGATTAGGCCTGACCATAGAAATGGCAATAATTTTTAACCCGCGTTTTTCAATGCGGGAAATAATCTCGCCGGTGAGCCCGCGTTTAACGCCGTCCGGTTTAATTAAGACTACCGTTTTTTCCTCTTTTGGATGCAGTATGCCCATTATTTCAATAGTAATAGCTTCAGCTTTTAAAATCAAGTTTAAAAAAATGGGCTTAAAATAAGGAAAACTCCTGCGGTTGGTTATTGAAAAAGCATAAGTGCCACGGGCAATGAGGACAAAACAGTTTATTTTGTTAAATTTCCGATTCTTGCGCCACGCAATTTGCTCAAAAAATTTTATTTACCAATTAAAATCTGCTCGCCATCGCTTTTTATTATTTTAAAAACTAGCGGGAGTTTGCCCGCCAGTTTTGATTAGCACTTTCCCTGTTTTGCCTGTCCGGGGGAACAACTGCCGCCCCCTCCGGTATCAACGGAAAAATAAGCATTCAAACCATCATAAAACGCGCCGACTTCTTGTTGTACTCTTGATTGCCCGGCGGTCAGAAAATTACATGCTTCGTCCGTATCTGTGATAAAGTATGCTTCGGTAAGGATTGACGGGATGCTTCCATAGACCGTCATTCCGTATCCATCGTGTTTTATCCCGGCATCGTCTAACCCAAGAGCCGCAACTAATGCTTGATGCACCGGATTCGCCAGTTTCTTGTCCCGATTCTGTGTAATAAATGTTTGCGTATAGTCCGCGGTTGTATCCGTTGAGCCGTTATGATGAATTGAAATCAAAACATTTGCTCCTGCCGCTTCTGCGGCCTCCACTCTTTCCTTTCGGCTTGAATATGGAGGCACTTCAAAAACAATCGCTCTGTCAGTTTCAAGCTTTGTTTTTAACTCCGAACGGACTTTAAGATTTACATCAACCTCTTTTACCGAAGTGCCGTTGCAATATCCGGTTGTGCCAATATCGGTTTCGGAAGAGCCGTGCCCTGCATCCAAGGCAATGATTTTACCCGTTAAATGGCTTGTAGCACTTACCGTTAGCGCTAAAAGTAAAGAAAGTAAAAATACGGCCAAAAATAGATTTTTCATAATAACATCATTATAACATCATCATTATCGTATTTCTATATTTTCCCCGTCGCTTTCAATAATAATAGTTTCGAGTTCATCCGTTCTCAATATTTGCGCGCCAAATTTTTCTAAAATATCCAAAACCTCCTTATGCGGATGCCCGTAACGATTATTTTCACCAGCGGAAATAATCGCGTACTCCGGGCTGGTATATCCGATAAAAGATTCTGACGATGAAGTTTTGGAGCCATGGTGTCCAGCTTTTAAAACATCAACGTCTAAATTTTCCTTATCAATAAATACAAGATATTCTTCAATTTTCTTTGGAGAATCACCGGTAAAAAGAAAAGAGGTATTGCCGTAAACCAGTTTTGCCACGATTGAAGCGTCATTTGTATCCATACCAGATACATCTCTGTCCGGAAATAAAATGAGTAAATAAGCATTCTCGCCCAAAACAAGTTTCATCCCGCGTCTTGCGAGGATTTTTTTGATTCCTTTTTCTCCAATCAGATTCTCCAAGCCCTCATAAACAGCGGTCGCAGATTCAACGCCTGGCTCAACAACAAAATCTACTTCGTACCTTTCCAGAACATCAAGCAATCCGCTAATATGGTCTTGGTCTGGATGTGTTGCTATCACAACATCAATAGACCTGTCATAAAAAGGCATTACTTTTGAAAGTTCGGCTAAAACCTGTTTATTGAGTCCCCCGTCTATCAAAATCTGTTGATCGCCCGGGGTATCAATGAGAATTGCATCTCCCTGACCAACATCCAGAAACGCAACCGTCAATTTTTGTCTGCTTTCGACAAAAACAACATACCAAATAAAAAAAACTGCGACAGTCAATAAAACAAAAAATCCTGATTTAAAGTATCTTTTTGCTATTCCGCCTATCCCCATTTGTACAATCTAGCAGAAAAACAAGAATTTAAATTATTGACAAAATTAAAAAAATTGTTTACACATAGATAAACAGATCTAAAAAAGGAGGCTGGTTAATGAGTATAAAGGTTGAAAAGGTTTCTAGCCGAGAGGTTGATATAAAAGTTCTTAATGTTTTATTTCATTTTTTCTTAAATAGCTCTGGCGAGATAAAATACACAAAAACCAAAGATTCGCAGGTCCATGACCCAGATGCCTGCTGGGTGCCTAATAATTTATTCAAAAAAGCGTACTGCCAGGCCGCCGCAATTTTAAAAAAAAATAGAAACGAAAGTAGAAACGAGCCATAAATTTATGCGGCTCGTTTTTTTACTTTGAATTACGAGTGTTGTAAAATTCATTTTGCGGCACGGGTTTGAATTATCTCCTTAATACTTCAATCCCAGGCAAAGTTTCGTTGGCTATAAATTCAAGCATCGCCCCCCCGCCGGTGGAAACAAAAGAAAATTTATTTATAATCTGCCGGGAATCCAAAAATTTAACCGTGTCGCCCCCGCCGACAACAGTTGACGCGCCGCTTCCGATAAGTTCTTGCGCGAGACGCTCGGTACCGGCATAAAATCCTTTTTCCAAAAAACCAAAAGGTCCGTTCCACAAAATAAGTTTACTTTTGGAAATTTTTTCTTTGATAGAGCCAAAAAATGACGGCGAAACATCATATATAAAATCGTCATCTCTGACTTTCCTGGCGTTAACTTCAATTCTTTTTTCGCCACGGAGAACAACCACTTTATCTGGAAGTATAATGCGTTTATCCTTTAAAAACTTGTCTCTGATAACCTGTATGTAATTTCCTTCAATATTTGACTTGCCGACATTCCAGCCTAAAGCGGCGTAAAATCCAACCGCCATCATGCCGCCCAAAACCACGCCGTCGGCTTTTTCTAAAAATTCCCCGATTACTTTTTCTTTAGTGGAAATTTTTTTTCCGGCGATAAAAACTAAAAACGGATGTTCGGGATTAAGAGCGCGCGAAAGTTCCTCAACTTCTCTTTTAAAATTGAAACCCGCGTAAGAAGGCAAAAAATCGGCAATACCGGCCACGGAAGAATGCATCCTGTGAGAAACGCTAAATGCTTCGTTAATATACAAATCCCCAAGCGAAGCAAGTTTTTCGCTGAATTCGCTATCGTTTTGGATCTCTCCTCTATCGGTCCTCAAATTTTCTAAAAGCATAATGTCCCCGTTTTTTAAAGAATTTACGGCTTTCCGCGCTTTATTGCCTGTTATATCGGAAATAAAATTAATTTTCGGAATAAAATATTTTCTGAAAAGCTTAAAAAATTCCTCAAGTTTCGGAATATTCCCGTCATTTTCTTCAATGTGAGTAATCAAAACGGTCCTTGCGTTTTTCTCTTTCAGCCAATTCAGGAGCGGAAGTGTTCGTTTTATTCTGAAATCATCGTCAAATTTTCCGTTCTTGAAAGAAACGTTAAAATCAACCCTCACGAGGCACTTTTTCCCTTCAACATCTTTTTTATTTAATTCAGGAAAATTAAAATTAACCATCATGTTCCGGCCGCAACCGCTGAAATAATATCCGCGAATTTTTTAGAGCTTAAACTCGCCCCTCCGACTAAAAGCCCTCTGATTCCTTCAATTTCCAAAAAACGCTTGGCATTCTGCTGATTGACAGAACCTCCATACAAAATAGGAACGCTAAAGGCAGAAGACTTGCCAAACATCCCGGCAAAGACTTTTCTTATAAAAATGACTGTTTTGAAAAGATCATCGGGAGTGTCGGCTTTGGCATTTTTACCGGAACTTATCGCCCAGATCGGCTCATAAGCAATTAAAAGGCCATTTAAAAGATCGCTAGGAGTTTGCGAAAGTCCTGTTTCTATCTCTTTTTTCAAAAAATTGAAATAATCCCCGGCTTCATCTCTTTTTCTTTCTCCAACGCAGAATATGACTTTAAATTTTTCTTTAAGCGCCATCCTGATTTTTTTATTTATCATCTCATCCGTCTCTCCTAAATTTACTCTCCTTTCCGAGTGGCCGATAATAACGTAATTTACTTTTAAATTTTTCAGCATCGCCGGAGAAATCTCGCCGGTATACGCTCCTTCGTTTTGCCAAAAACAATCCTGCGCCCCCAGCCGCAAATTTCCGAATTTTTTGCCCCCAAAAATTTCCGGCAAATAAACAAACGGGGGGCAAACAATAATTTCCGCGTTTTTATGCTCGCCCGCAAATTTTTGTGTATCTTTAAAAAGCCGCTTAGCTTCTTTAAGAGTTTTGGGATTCATTTTCCAATTGGCTATAATTATCTTTTTCATTGCCTTGCCTTGAATTACGAAATTTTGTCCCGATTCCGTTTAAAGCGGGATCGAGAATTCTCAATTATTTCATAATCGGGACAAAATTTCGTAATTCAAAATGCCTTAATAAATTCTAAAACAAGAATTTTATCATTGCAAAACCAAGGATTAAAACGGCGGCGAAAAGCCAAAAAATTATATTAAAATGTTTTTCTATGCTATGGCCGAAGTGTTTCCCGAAAAGCCTGAAAAACAAGGCTACGCCGAAAAAACGAAGGCCCCTGCCAAGTAAAGACGCCGTGAAAAAAGATAAAAGAGAAATTTTGAAAAGACCGGCGGAAATAGTGATAAGCTTGTAGGGGATCGGCGTAAAGGCTGCCAAAAATACCGTAAAAAAAGCGTTGTCTGAATATTTTAAAGCAATAGAATCCACAACATCCTGAAGATGGTATATCCCCACTATTTTGGCGCCCACCAATTCAAAAAATCCCCACCCTATCATGTATCCAAAAAAGCCTCCCAAAATTGAACCAACCGTTGTTATCAAAGCAAAATACCACCATTTTTTCGCGCTTACCGCTAGAATCGCAATAAGCAAAATATCGGGAGGAATGGGGAAAAATGAACTTTCGGCAAAAGCAATCAAAAAAAGGGCGAGAGTCAAATAAGGGGTATCAACCCATCTTAAAGACCAATCACGCATTTTTTGCAGCGCTTTCTTTGGTATTTTCGGTATTTCAAAAATATATCTCATTTTAAATCGCTGGCGGCTTTCTCCGGAAGCACCGCGACAATTTCAACCCCCGTCCCTAATTCAAGCCCTGCCCATTTATAAGTACGGGGAAGAATTTCAATATGCCAATGATAATGTTCGGCGTAAGAAACTTCCGCCGGAGGCGCCGTATGAATAAAAAAATTATAATCGGGATTCTTGAGGTTTTTATAAAGCGCCAGCAAAACTTTCTTAAGAATGCCGGAGAGGCTTTTTCTATCTTTATCTTTAATGTTTTCAAAATAAAGAGAATGGTGTTTTGGGAAAATGCGAATCTCATAAGACACGCGCGACGCGAACGGACAAATAGCAATAAAATTCTTATTTTCCGCGATGACGCGTTTTTTTTCTTTAATCTCCCATTCAATTATAACGCAGTGAACGCATTTTTTATTATCATGAAAAAACCTCTCGGAGCCGCGCAGACTACTTGTAACATCCGGGGGGATAATAGGCAGAGCAACCAGCTGGGAATGAGGATGAGGAATAGAGGCGCCGGCTGATTCTCCGTGATTATGAAAAATCAAAATATACTTTAAACAGAGGTCTTTTTTCAAAATTAAATAGCGTTCTTGGAAAGATCTCAAAACCGTCTCAACTTCGTCATTGGACATTTGAGCTAAAGACTTATTATGATCTTTAGTAATAATAACTTCGTGGAAACCGCTGCCTTCTACTATTTTATAGGGACCGTATTCTTTTTTTTGGAGACAATTTTTATTTTTATAAGGGATAAGGGCGGGATACTTATTCGGAATAATTTGCAAAAACCAGTTTTTGCCGGAAATATTTTCAAACTTCGCCTCGCCGGGAGCGCCTCCGTTTGGAAACGGATACCATAAAATAGGCTTCGGATTACCGCTTTTTTGCGGGTCTTCAAAAGGACAATTTTTTTTTGAAGTCTTCTGGCCCCCCCGCGCGCGCCTGAACAAACGCGGCTTTCTTGATCTCCCAGATGCCATTAAAATCCAGTCGCCGCTTACGATGTCTTTCCTAAATTCTGATACATGTCTTTTATTAATATTCATTTTGTTTGCATTTAGAACCTATCTCAAAAATCGCTTTCGAAGCGAAATTTTCCGATTTCGAGCGAAACGAAATCCAAAATGGCGAGAAATATCAGGAATATTGCGAGACATTTTTAGATGAATCGCATCCGAAATCGGAAAATTACAGCCGGAATGGATTTTTGAGATAGGTTCTAGTCGTATTCCCCCTTTAATAATCTCCATTTTATCTGGAAAAGCTCTTTTAAAGTATTAAGATAGCCAACAAAAGATACTCCTTTCCCTGCCCCGCTTGGGTTTGTCCATTTCACGGGCAATTCTTTTATTTTATAACCCAATCGTTTAGCGATTACCAGAATTTCTATGTCAAAACCCCAACGCATGATTGTTTGTTTTGAAAAAATTCTTTCGGCGGCCTCCTGCCTAAAAATTTTAAAAGCCCTCTGGGTATCATGAATTTCCCATATCGCCATAATTCTTATCAAATATTTAGAAAGTTCTCCTAAAATTTTTCTGTAATCGGAATATTCTTCTTCCACAATTGCGCCAGGCAATTTAATAGAACCAATAACAATATCGTATCCCTTGTTTATGTAAGGCCAAAATCTTTCAAGATGGTTTATATTGATCGCGTTATCACCGTCAATATAAATGCTGTATTCCCCGTTTGCCGAGATCATTCCCTGTTTTACGGACGCGCCCTTGCCTTGATTTTTTTGATTATTTATAAATCTCAAATTATGGATAGTCAATCGCATTTTTTCAACAATTTCCGCTGTTTTGTCCTTTGATCCGTCATTTACCACGATAATTTCCGAGCTGTAATTTTGTTTTGATAAATACCTTGACACATCAATTAATGTATCGGTAATATGGCTTTCTTCATTATAGGCCGGAATAATCACTGAAAGATAAATTTGATTGTTCATGTTCATGATGATACTCAATTATTATAGCATATCGTTTCTTGAAATGTAGCTTTTTAGAATCAAAGCGGCGGCTGAAGCGTCTATCTTATCAGTCCTTCCCTGAATTCTTTCCGCTTCTTTTGTGCTGAATCTTTCATCTTCAAACACGACTGACAAACCGATTTCTTTCTCCAGCCGGGATTTAAATTCCTGAGCGCCGGCAGTAGCGTCAGTCGGCTGATTTTTAAAATCCAAAGGCATGCCCAAAATAATTTTTTCAATATTGCTTCCGCGACAAATCTTTCTTATCTTTCCAAAAATTCCGCTTTTATTTTCCAAAACGGCGTACGGAAAAGAAAACTCTCCCTTTTCATCAGAAAGAGCAATTCCTATTTTCTTATTTCCATAATCAACCCCCATTAGTCGCATTAATATCGTATTGAAGCCGCTGAAAAACATAAGCCGTAAAGGAAATTCCTGTGACCCCGCTTTCGCTTTGCTAAAAAAGTATGCAATTTTACAATTCTTCGGTGGTTTCGTATTGCGAATTTACTCTATGCTTATTACACGCACGGGGCAAGAATCTGCCGCTTCTTTTAAACATTTAATTTCGTCTTCTTTCGCGTTTTTTATTTCTAATCCAAAATTACCAGTCTCCGCATTTTCAAAAGACCCTGTCAAAAACGCTTTGCCGTTATCTGCCATTTCAAAAAAAGCCGGACATAAAAATGAGCAAGTCCCGCATCCTATGCATTCCTCCTGTTTATAAATAATTCTCATTTTTAATTATTGTGCAGATTGGACAAAATGAAAGCAAGCTTTCATTTTGTTCTCACTAGCAATTATAGCCGTTATTTATAAAGGTTGCAATGTTTTATGAATATTGCTAGAGTGAATAAATGGAACAAGATTTACAATTATACGAAATGGGATATTTATTGAAAAATGAATGGTCTGAAGAAAAATTACAAAACTCGGCAACGGAACTGATGGTAAAAATACAAGCGCACAAAGGAATAATAATTGAAGAAATAAATTCTAAGCGCTGTCATTTAAATTATCCTATTTTAAAAAACGATGACGCTTTTTTCGGGTCAATAAAATTTTTATGCGCGAGAGAAAATATCAAAAAAATAAACGATGACTTAAAAAATAACCAAGCGTTTATCCGCTTTTTAATCGCCAAAACCGGCTATAAAAAACCTTCAAAAATAAAAAGCCTGACGCCGCATAAAAGAAAAGAACGGCCTGAAGAAAAAAAAGAACAAATAAAAGAAATTGACAAAAAATTAGAGGAAATATTAGGGAATTAAATGCAAAATGCAAATCTCAAAATGCAAAATTATTGTATAAATTTTCTAGCGAAAATTTATTGATTTATTTAAAAATAATTAGTTCGCTAAAGATAAATACATAAATTTTGATTTTTGCGTTTTGATTTTTGATTTTATTATTATGAATTTCAATAAAGCATTTATCTTGGGGAATTTAACAAGGGATCCTGAATTGCGGACATTGCCTTCGGGCCAATCTGTCGCCACTTTTGGGATTGCCACAAACAGATTTTGGACAGACCGAACGGGCCAAAAACAAAAAGATTCTCAATTCCATAATATAGTGGTATTCGGCAAGACGGCGGACATAGCCAAACAATATCTTTCAAAAGGCGGTCTTGTGTTCGTGGAGGGAAGAATACAAACAAGATCATGGGAAGGGCAAGACGGAATCAAAAAATA
>Ga0155670_118_pt2 | contig 8564 bp, 9 predicted proteins | sample RifCSPlowO2_01_FD_107327 | JGI IMG/M metagenome (GOLD analysis project Ga0155670, IMG submission 107327) | Candidatus Tagabacteria bacterium RIFCSPLOWO2_01_FULL_39_11
GAGCCGGATAACGGCGAAACAGTTGAAGCTCCAGAGGAAAGAAACGAAACGACCATGGAAGAGCGGCTCCGCGCTCTTCAGGAAAAATTTAATCAAAGGAGGTGAGGTGATTTTATGAAGGCAAGAACCCACATTGTCGTCCGACGGGACCAGGGCGGTAAAGTGAATTTTGTCAGGGCAATAAAAGGCCCCAAAAAAGACATCTCTTCTTATTTAAATGAGGTAGAGGAGATGTTGGCTCGGCATCAGACTAAAACTAGCCGAGCCACCCTACAGGGTCATGGCCGCAATGACCTCGCTGGAATTGACAAAGGATCGCTCTTTGAAGCGACCTTTGATCATTAAAATCGCGGCGCGCTCAACAAAGGAGAGCTCTGTCTTTCGCACAAAGACGGCTCTCCTTTTTTCGTTTTTAAAATACGCTTTTTATGGTATAATTTAATGTAATGGCGAATTTTGTTTAAATTATGCAAACGCTTATTTTAACTATTTTGATAATATTGTCCGGCTCGGCATTTTTTTCCGGCATTGAAGCGGCACTCTTCAGCATTTCTTTAAGCAGGGCGAAAGTCTTGGCTGAACAAAAGAAAAAAGGTTCCGCGAGCTTGGTGGCGGTGAAAGAAAATATGCGCCGGCCAATAACAGTAATTGTTATTTTCAATAATATATTTAATATTGTCGGCAGTATGTTCGTCGGAATTATTGCTTCTCAAGTTCTGGATAGCGCATGGATAGGCGCTATTTCCGCCATTTTGACATTTCTTATAATCGTCTTTGGCGAAATCATCCCTAAAAGTATCGGAGAAAATTACGCGGAGAAAATAAGCCTTATAGCGGCAAAACCTCTTATTCTTGCCACAAAAATATTCTTTCCTTTTATTTGGTTTATTGAAAGGGCAACAGTTTATTTTACTAAAAAACATAAAATAGTTTCGGAAGAAGAAATCAGGATATTAAGCCATTTAGGCCATCTTGAAGGATCAATTGAAAAAGACGAAAAAGAAATGATCCACAAAGTCTTTCGCCTTAATGATTTAGTCGCGAAAGATATTATGACCCCCCGAACCGTAGTCGTGGCGCTGGATGGCGATAAAACTTTAGAAGAGCTTGAAGAAAAAATTTACTCTTTGACCCATTCACGCTTGCCCGTTTTCCATAAAAGTATAGATAAAATAATCGGCGTATGCCACCAGCGAAATTTACTGATAGCTTTAGGTAAAGATCAAAAAAAGATAAAAGTGTCAGAATTCAGGCATGAAGTAACTTTTGTACCCGAAGATATGAAAGCGGATGAACTTCTTGCGCTTTTTCAAAAACAAAGGTGCCATATAGCGATAGTCGCAGATGAATTCGGCGGGATTGCCGGTCTTGTAACATTAGAGGATGTTTTGGAACAGCTTGTCGGAGAAATTATAGATGAAACGGACGTTGAGGTTGATATGAGAGTAAAGGCGAAAAAATTAAAAGAAGAATTATTACTTTGAATTACGAAATTAGGCCCTGCTGCAAGATTTTGGGTTTTGGCCACTCCTTGTCAAAAATTTTAAGCAAATACCTACGGCATTGAGCTTAAAATTTTTGCCTTCGGATCGTCTCAAAACCAAAACCTTTCGCAACGGACTTAATTTCGTAATTCAAAGTTATTAGGAAAATTATTGAATGTATTATGTTGTACATTATCGCGACGCCGATAGGCAATTTAAAAGATATAACGCTTCGGGCGCTGGAAATACTGAAAAGCGTTGATTTTATTTTATGCGAAGATACCCGTGTCACGCGAAAACTCCTGTCGCATTATGATATCCACAAGCCTCTTATTTCTTATCATAAATATTCTTCGCTTAAAATTTACGATAAAGTTTCGGATTTATTAAATAAAGGAAGAAATTTAGCTTTGGTGACGGATTCCGGAACCCCGGGCGTTTCTGACCCTGGAAACCGCCTTATTAAATTTTTGATTTCAAAAAATCATCCGCTAAAAATTAGTCCTATCCCCGGCTCTTCCGCGCTGACCGCCGCTTTTTCCGTTTCCGGCATTGATAACGGACAGTTTGTATTTTTGGGATTCCCTCCTCATAAAAAAGGAAGGAAAAATTTTTTAGCGGACTTTCGCGATATAATCTTCCGATTGTCCTATACGAATCCCCTTATAGGATACTTAGCGCGCTTAAAGAATTAGAAGAATCATTAGGCGAGAATATAGAGCTTGTGGTATGCCGGGAACTTACAAAAATCCATGAAGAAATTTTCCGCGGGACCGTAAAAAGCGCTGAAATTTACTTTCAAGATAAAACGAAGGGCGAATTTGTTGTGATTATTAAAAAATCTTGAATTACGAAATTAGATTCGTGATTCAAGATAAAAATAGTTGACTTTATTTTTTTATTAAAATAGTATAAAAGGTATTACGAATGGCGCAAAATGAATTTTGCGCCAATGGTAAGTATATAATTAAAGCCCTTTTAATCTTACTTTTGGCAAGACTAAGGAGCAAGCCGCGGAAAACAGGCATATAAATAAGACTCCTGTTTAGGCAATCAGACGTCCAATATCAATGTTGGACCACGCGGCTTTATAAAATAAAGCTGTTTTTTAATTATGGCTCTAACAAAAGAAAAAAAAGGAACAATAATCCAAGATGTGAGGGAAAAAATCAAAAATTCCAATATTGTGGTTTTTTTGAATTTTCATGGGCTTAACGTTGGAAGCATAAGCACTCTTCGCAATAAATTAAGAGCAGACAATTCCTTCTACAAAGTAGCGAAAAAAACCTTGGTAAAAAAGGCTGTTGATAACTTTAAATTTGAAGGAGAATTGCCCGCGCTTACGGGTGAATTAGCGGTTGTATTCGGCAGTGATGAAATTAGATCTCCGAAAACGCTGACGGATTTTATTAAACATTATGTTGAAAAACCCGGCACTGGCGGCAAAAAATGTTTGGAAATTCTGGGGGGGATATTAGATAAAAAATTCATAAACAAAAATTCAATTCTTGCCCTTTCCAGGATACCTTCTAGAGAAATTCTTTTATCAAGATTATTAAACAGTTTTAACGCGCCCGCGCGGCAAATGGTCGGTGTGCTCGCGGGGACAATGAGAGGTTTTATCGGAGTATTAAAACAAATTGAAAAAAATAAATTGTAGATTTCTAATTTTCAATTCGCGATTTTCATTGAAAATTGTCCGGTCTTTGCAGCCGAAGCGTCTGCTTTGAAGGAGCAGGAAAAATTAGAAATTTAAAATTTTAAAAACAGTTATGTCTGAAGAAAAAAAACAAGAAAAAAGCGGGGAGGAACCGGTTGAGGTCCCTTCAAAATTCAAAGATATTGTTGAAAAAATAGAATCAATGAGCGTTTTGGATCTTTCGGAATTAGTTGGTATACTGGAAAAGAAATTTGGCGTATCGGCCAGCATGCCCGTTATGGTCGCTGGCGGCGCACCTGCGGCCGCAGGCGAAGCCGGCGCTCAAGGAGAAGAAAAATCAGCTTTTAATGTTGAATTAAAGAGCGCGGGCGAGCAAAAAATTCAGGTTATAAAAGCCATAAAGGACATAGTAGGATTGGGTCTTAAAGAGGCAAAGGATTTTGTGGACGCCGCCCCAAAAGTTGTTAAAGAGGGAATTTCAAAAAAAGACGCTGAAGAATTAAAGAAAAAACTTGAAGAAGCGGGCGCAGTGGTTGAGATAAAATAGTTACCAGCCACTAGGTTTTAGCCACTAGAGAAAATTTTTAATTTTAATTAGTCTTGGAATCTCTAGTTGCTAGTCGCCAGTGGCTAACAACTAATTATTGTGTCAACAGAAATATTGGAAAAAATTTTTAATTCACCTTACAGAGTAAAGATTATTCGTCTTTTCTTTTTGAACCCGCAGGAACTGTTTGCAGTGAATGACATAGCGGTACGCACCAAAACCCCAAGAAATACTACCCGCAAAGAACTCTTAATGCTCAAAAAAATTTCTTTTATTAAACGCGTAGCGCGGGGCAAAAAAGAAGGATTGCAGTTAAATCCTTCTTTTTTGCTCTCAAGGCCTTTAAAAAATCTTGTTCTTAATTCTGCTCCTTTCTCCAACAAAGAAATTATAAAAAGGTTTAAAATGGTAGGCCGTTTGAAATTGATGATTATTTCAGGAATCTTTTTACAAAACGAGGAAAATTCAAGAGTTGACTTATTTATAGTCGCGGATCAGGTCAAGAAAAGCCTGTTAAAAAAAGCTTTAAAAAACATTGAAGCAAAAATAGGGAAAGAACTTGAATATTCCGTAATGAGCTCTCAAGAATTCCAATATCGTCTGGGGATGTATGATAAATTTATGAGAGACATCTTTGATTCTCCTCACGAAAAAGTAATAAATAAATTAAATATCTAAAGAGGGCGGCTAGCTCAATGGCGGAGCGCTGTCTTCACACGGCAGAGGTTGAAGGTTCAATTCCTTCGCCGCCCAGACTTATCCACAAGGGGCTAAAAACAAGTGTGTTAAAATATGCTATTATATAAATAACTTAAAAAGGTCGATAATTTTAAGTTTTCTATTAGCATACTTAGTATATACAGCAAAATTTAATCTTTTTATTGATTATCAGCTAAATATAACAACCCTGGAAAGGCGGTAAAAGCGCCTCTTGAAGGGTTAAAAAGGATAATAATACCTTTAATTAAATATGTTATTGCCAACTTGGAGTGATGTGTTAATTTCATCATTTCAGCAAATTTGGAGCGGTATAGCGGAATTTCTTCCTCTGTTGATAGTAGCGTTTGTAGTATTTATTTTAGGATGGATTATTGCCGTAGCGCTTGGGAAAATAGTATCTCAAATAATCAGATCTTTTCAAATAGATAAGATTCTGCAAAAAATCGGCGTGGAAGAAACATTGGAACGCGCCAATTTAAAACTTGATTCAGGCGCCTTTATAGGAGGACTGGTAAGATGGTTTTTTATAATCGTGTTTTTGGTAGCCGCTATTGATATTATCGGGCTTTACCAAGTAAACGCTTTTTTGAGCGATGTTGTTTTGACTTATCTTCCTAATGTTGTAGTAGCTGTTCTAATTTTAGTGGCAGGAGCTTTAATAGCCGACACGATGCAAAGAATCGTTGTTGGGTCTTCAAAAGCGACGAATATTTCGTCGTCCGGATTTCTCGGGGGTATAACAAAATGGGCGATATGGATTTTTGCCATTTTGGCGGCGCTTTATCAATTAGGTATCGCGGGGGCGTTTGTACAGACACTGTTTACCGGATTTATAGCAATGCTTGCCATCGCCGGCGGTTTAGCTTTTGGTCTGGGAGGAAAAGAAGCGGCAAGCCGATATATTGAAAAATTAAGGCAGGATATTAAATAATATAATATCCGGACTTCACAATAAATTTGTCAAAACACCGCAAGTATTATTGGTGAACAGTTGACAGATTTTTTCTAACGATTATACTAAAATTGTAGTATCAAACTACCTTATGACGAAAAAGAAAAATACAATATATTTACTTTTAAAGGCAGGTTTTTTGGACGCTTGATTTTTTATTTTGGTATTAAATCAAAAAACCTGCTTCAAAGCAGGTTTTTTGATTTTACAAAGATTGTTTTTCCGCTAATGGATAGGAATTGATATATTTGTCCAATAGGATTTATTAGTAACTTTGAATTACGAAATTATGCCCTGCTGCAAGATTTTGGATTTTGGTCGCTCCTTATTAAAAATTTTAAGCAAATACCTCCGGCATTGAGCTTAAAATTTTTGCCCTCGGATCGCCTCAAAACCAAAACCTTTCGCAACGGGTCTAATTTCGTAATTCAAAGTAGTAAATTATGTCCATTAGTGGGAAGATAATGGCTGAACTTTGAAAATTTAATGCAGGTAAACCCGTTATAAATTTATGCGGTAATTATTTTAACGGGAATTGACTTTGAATTATTAATTTAAGTCTAGATTCGTAATTCAAAGTATAAATAGAAAGTTAAACTTTCTAATGGAGAACCCTCTTTTATTAGAGGGTAAAATTAAGAGCATATGGCGGATGCCTTGACTTAAAGAGGCGATGAAGGGCGTGGCGTGACTGCGATAAGCTTCGGGGAGGTGTCTAGCAACCTTTGATCCGGAGATTTCCGAATGGGGAAACCCAATCGCGTAAACCGCGATTACCCCGATTTTAAATCGGGGAGCGTACCCGCTGAAGTAAAACATTTCAGTAAGCGGAGGAAAAGAAAAAAATTTTATTCCCTTAGTAGCGGCGAGCGAAAAGGGAAAAGCCCAAACCAATGCTTCGCATCGGAAGCGTCAATAACCAAGATACAATAACCAAACAATATTCAATAAATATTTAAATTTCAATATTCAAAAAATTTGACTATTGATTAATTAAGTATTTGAATTTATTTGGTTATTGTTTCTTGTGATTTTGAGCTTCCACTGCGGAGCAGTGGGGTTGTAAGACAGAAAAAACTTTCGCTAATCGTTCGTCCGCCTAAATTTTAGGATGGCGAATGATTCGCGGAAAAATGGTTACAAATTGTTTTGTTAATTGAAAGGTTCTGGAAAGGCCTACCAAAGAAGGTAATAGTCCTGTAAATGAAAATAAAACAACCATTTTTTCTGTTCTTGAGTACCTCGACAAATGAAAGCGTCGGGGGAAACAGGGAGAACTAACTCCCAAGGCTAAATACTCTTTAAGATCGATAGTGAACTAGTACCGTGAGGGAAAGGTGAAAAGCAGGCCGGTGAGGCCGTTGAAATAGTACCTGAAACCATATGCTTACAAGGACTCGGAACACTTCGTTTCACTTCGTGTTCCTCGCAATTTTCAATTTTAAATTTTAAATTTTCAAATAATTTTTAATGATTTAATTTTCAAACATTAAGAAATTTAGACATTGGGATTTGTTTAGAAATTAGAAATTAAAAATTATAAATTGGGGCACGAAGCGAAGCGGAGTGCGACGGGGTGCCTATTGAAGAATGAGCCAACGAGTTTACGCGCGTTGCCCGGCTAAATCCTTAACGGATGGAGTCAAAGGGAAACCGAGTGTGAATAGCGCGAAACCGTTCGTGCCTCACTTTTGTTCGACACGAAATTTTCAATTTTCAATTTTCAGTAAATTTTCAATGATTGAATTTTCAATTTTATTTTAAAATTAGGAATTTGGTTATCGGAATTTTATTAGAAATTATAAATTAAAAATTAGAAATTTCCCGTGGCGAGCGTAAGCGAGGCGCGAGCGAACGTAGCGCGCGTAAGACCCGAAGCCAAGTGAGCTTGCCATGGCCAGGGTGAAGTCCGATGACCGTCGGACGGAGGCCCGAACCGGTTGGCCGTGCAATACCATCGGATGAGCTGTGGTAAGAAGTGAAAAGCTAATCGAACTTGGTAATAGCTGGTTCTCTCCGAAATAGCTTTAGGGCTAGCGTTTCGTTTTAGTCTCCCGGGGTAGAGCTCTGGATGATTTGAATAGGGCGAAAGCTCGTCAAATCAATCAAACTTCGAATACGGGAGATGTCAGCGAAGCAGTCAGAAAGTGGGGGCTAAGCTCCATTTTCAAAAGGGAAACAGCCCAAATCTCCATCTAAGGTCTCTAAATTTTTGCTGAGTGCACCAAAGGTTGTATTTATTCTTAAACAGCGAGGAGGTTGGCTTAGAAGCAGCCACCCTTTAAAGAGTGCGTAACAGCTCACTCGTCAAGAAGATTTGCGCCGAAGATAATCGAGGCTAAGCAAAATACCGAAGGTGAGGAGCAAGTTTTGCTACGCAAAACGTGCTGGTAGGAGAGCATTCTTATTGCTGAGAAGTTTACGCCGCGAGGCGGAATGGAGCGGTAAGAAGAGAAAATGTTGGCACAAGTAACCGCAATCCCGATGAGAATTCGGGACGCCTAAAGTCTAAGGTTTCCTTGGCAATGGTAATCATCCAAGGGTTAGTCGGTCCTAAGGCAATGACAAAAGTCGCAGCCGATGGACATACGGTTAATATTCCGTAACCGTCTAAATGTGCCCCGTAAGACAAAATTGAAAGATATTCGATTTTGCCTTACGGGGTAGGCGATGGGGTGACAAAGAATTGTAAATATGGCATATTATTGGATTTGTGTTCGCAATATGAGTTGGCTTTCCAGGAAAATCCGGAAAGCGAAAATACGCAAGTATTTAAACTTCAAGTATTGTGAAAACCCGGCGATTTTCAAAGGGAATCATGTTGAGCATTCTTTCGAGAAAAACCTCTAAGCTTTATATTTAGATGTCCGTACCGTAAACCGACACAGGTAGACGGGTGGAGAACACCAAGGCGAACGAGTGAATCCTTCCCAAGGAACTCGGCAAAAAAGCGACCGTAACTTCGGAATAAGGTCTGCCCGACCGCGCCTCATTGCATTCGGCACGAAATTTTCAATTTACAATTTTCAATTTTCAATAAATTTTCAATGACTTAATTTTCAAACAGTTTAGAAATTTATTAGAAATTAGAAATTCCGCCCGAGCGCAGCGAGGTGCGGCTGGGCCGCAGCGAAAGTACCCCTGGCGACTGTTTATCAAAAACACAGCTCCCTGCGAACTCGTAAGAGGATGTATAGGGGG